>Ga0055584_100000088_pt1 | contig 82214 bp, 74 predicted proteins | sample OSDHelmetaG_FD_58716 | JGI IMG/M metagenome (GOLD analysis project Ga0055584, IMG submission 58716) | Pelagic marine sediment microbial communities from the LTER site Helgoland, North Sea, for post-phytoplankton bloom and carbon turnover... | ecosystem: Environmental > Aquatic > Marine >... | reverse complement strand
GCTTGTATGGCCGAACATGAAGGGGTCGGCACCTTGAAAACTGTAGATGGACTGTTTTTCATCACCAACGGCGAAGACCGTACGCTCGCCTTCGCCTTCATGTGCGCCAAGACCTGCAAAAAAATCCCCGGCCAGGGCCTTGATGACATCCCACTGATCGGGGCTGGTGTCCTGGGCCTCGTCGACGAGAACATGATCCAACCCGCCATCCAGCTTATAATGAACCCACGAAGTACCGCCCTCGGCCTGCAGAAGGTCGCGGGCTTTCAGGATCAGATCATCGTAATCCAGCAAGGAACGGGCTTCTTTTAATTGCTCGAAAGTATCAAGCAAGCGGTGACCCAAATGAATAAGCGCCTGGCTTGCCAGAAAGACGCCGACACAGCGTAAGCGCTCGTTGATGGCAGCAATTCGCAGTTGTTCATCAAACAGGGCCTGAAGCAACTCCGGATTGGCTTCGGCTATTTTTTTGGTCATCAGTGATTTACGGGGAGAGCCATCCTGTGTCAGGAAAATAGCCTGATAAGCTGAAAGCTGTTCAGCTCGTTTTGCCGCGTCCGCCGTCAACCAATCCCGCAGGTTGTCGGCCCGGGTTTTATCTGTTTTAGAGCCCCCCGAAAGGGCCTCAGCAGCACTTAACAGAGCCTCCTTATTAAAAGCAGCGTCATCTGAAGCTTGCGTGATCACGCTTTGTGCGCTTTCACCTGGTTCAAGACCCAATGCCTGCCGCGACGCCTCAATGACCGCTTCGATGCTTCCATAGCGCTTGAACAGGCTGCGTAAATGGGTCCGTCTGGATGACAGATCGCTCATCAGACGGGCAAATCCCTCTTCGTTCAGAAGTCCTGCCATGAGTGTCAACGCATTGGCGACTTGTGCGGAATCGCTTGTGTGGGCCTGAACCAAAAGACGATCGCGCGCTTCGCTCATAAGCTCGGCGGCGGTGCGCTCGTCGATGACGGAAAAATGCGGTGCGATACCGGCCTCAATAGGGAAGCGCCCCAGCAGGGATTCACAAAAGGCATGGATGGTGCGAATTTTAAGACCGCCGGGCACATCAAGAGTTTCGGCGAACAAGCGCCTTGCCGGGGCCAGCAAGGTTTCCTCAGGGGGCTTGCCGAGCAAGGCGGCGATCTCGCCGCTTAGCACATCGTCATTTGCCATGGCCCAGCCACCCAGGCGATCGGAAAGCCGGGTTGCCATTTCTGCTGCGGCCGCCTTGGTGAAGGTCAGGCACAAAATCCGTTCCGGTTTAACGCCGTCCAGAAGCAGGCGGGTGATGCGATCGGTCAGAACTTGAGTTTTGCCGGTGCCGGCGTTGGCCGATACCCAGACGGAACTTGTCGGATCAGCGGCGGTGACCTGGGCGGCGGTGCGGCCCTGTGGGGTGGGGGTGGTGTTGCTCACTAATCACCCCCTTCATTGTCGTCACCAGCCATCCATTCCTTGACCCGCGCCAGGTGATCGTAGTCACCGAAACGACTTAAAAACTGGGGGACCGGGCGCGATAAATAAGGGGTCGCGTCATCATCAAAGTCGGCAACCCGCTTTTTAAGGCCTTGCAAGGCGTCTGCGGCCAGGGTCTCAACGTCCTCAAAAACACCGCTTTCCTCGCCCGGCGTCTTTCCCCCCGATAGCTTCATGTAAACAAGCTTTGAGACTTGGGCCGCGTCAACGCCGCTAAAGTTTCCCTGGGTCGCAATGGCCGCTTCCAGGGTCAACTGGGGGGTCAGGCCGCTTTTCATTTGTTTTTTTGTCGGAACGCTGCCGGTTTTATAATCAATGATTGCCAGGCCGCCATCGACCACCCGGTCAATGCGATCGGCCCGGGCCGTCAAGGTGAAGTCACCGCCGGGGGCTGAAAAAGTTATCTGGCCGCTGGTTTCCGTGCTTAAGGGAATGCGTCCTGCACTGCGCTGCGTGGTTTCATTATCGACGAACCAGCGGGCAATACGCTCAAAGCGGGGCCACCAAAAGGCACGGGTAGAGGGATTGCGCATTTGCTCATCAAAGACCTGGGTGCCAATTTTGATTAAGTCTTCATAGGCATTATCGGGCAGGTCAGCAGGATATTTTTTGACAAAGCGATCCAGGGCCTCATGCACAACAATGCCACGATCCGCCGCACCCGGTTCGGCGTCGATGGGCTCCAGCACTTTCAGCTTGAGGATGTCGCGCGCGTAGATGGCGTATGGATCGCGTATCCAGGTTTCTATCCTTGAAACAGAAAGCCCGCGCGGCCGACTTTCCAGTGGCGGGGTCGGCAGTGGCTCTTTCGGATCAAGATAGTCTTCAGGCCTGTCCAGCCCGGCGAAAAGGGCGCTCAATTCCGGATTGGGTTGAAATTGGGATTCCAGGGGTGTGCCCCTAAGCAGGGTTTTTATGCGTTGAAGCCAGCGCGACGGCACTGTCGGCGAGCCGCCACTGCGCGCGGCCCGGCTTAAGATAACTTCCTTGGCTGAGGCGGCCTGGGTAAAGTCATGGGCGGTAAGGCCCAGGCGTCGTTCCGGTTGGGACAGCCCGAACTTCTCTAACATGGGGCGGCTCATCCACGGGCTGGCCGGGGCTTCCGGCGGCCAGCTATTCTCATTCAGGCCACCCAGAATCATCACATCAACCTGCTGCAAGCGCGCTTCAAGAAGGCCCCAAATATGCAGGCGCGGATGGCGTCCATAGGTTGGGCGGTGGACGCGCGGGCCAAGCAGGGCGTCAATAAGGGCCGGGTAATGCCCGGCTGTGATCGCCCCCAGGGAGGCCGATGCCTCGTTCAGTTCAGCAAAAAACAAGGCCAGGGCCTCGCCATCTTCGCCACCCCAAAGCCGGGCCTTGCCGTCTTTGTCGTCAGTGGTTGCCAATGCCTCGGCCAAGTGCACATGGCTTGCCAAAAGTTCTTTTAAGGGAACTTGGGATTGCTCGAACATAAGGGCGAAGGGGGAAATAATGTTATCCAGGCCATCAATCAGTTGGTCTAGTCCGTCAGTCTTTTCCGGGTCGGCGTCTTGTAGGGCGCTCCTTAATGCGGCGCAGCCCTGTCCTGGACGGGGACCACGCAGCAAGGTCAATTCAAGACGTCGCACCAGTTTTCTGAATTCTGCCGGGCTCCTGCCGCCTGCGGTGTAAGGATGTTTCAAAAGACCAAGCAATGGCACCGGGGCCATGCCGTCTGCGGCAACGCGCGCGCATTGGCGCATAAAAGCGCCGGGTGGGGTTTCCGCCAGGGGACGCCCGGCGGAATCGTCAATATCAATTTGCCAGCGCGCCAGCTCAGCGGTGACCCGTCGCGCAAGGGTTCTATCCGGCGTGACAAGGGCCGCGGTCTTGCCATCGGTTTCCAGGGCCTTGCGCAGGGCAAGGGCAATCATCCCGGCTTCTGCTTTTTCGTTGTCGGCTTCCAATAGGGTGACCCCGTGCAAAGCCTGGGGGTCCGGCTCGGTTCTCGTCTGCCAATGATCGGTGACGCTGGCCGGGATCAGGGCGTGGTTTAACAAGCTGGCACGCGATGCAGGCGCAATGGCTTCGATAGGCGATGGCCAATGGGCCACATCGCTGCGATCAATCTGTAGATGTTCAAGCAGATGGGCCAAGCCATATTGCGGGTGGCTTGGCTCCAGGGCCTGCCAGATCGAATCGTCAGCATCCTTATCAAGACCGGGTAGAACGACCGAACCGTTCGCCATTTGACTAACGGTTTTTAAAAGGTCGGCGGTCGCCGGGATTGATCCGGTTGAGCCCGCGGCTATAACCGGGCCGGGCGGCGGGCTTTGCTGCCATAATCTGGTTTGGGCATCGAGCAGATGATTGCGTCGCTGGGCCGGATCAAGGACGCCTTTCTCGCTTAGAATGGCTGGCCAGTGTTGGCTCAAAATAGTCAGAAATTCCAAAGTCTGTTGCCAGTGTTTGGAAAGGCCTGCGTCTTCTACCAAAGTGTCAAGTTTGTCAAAAGACAGCCGCTCGGTTTGCACCTGATCGAGCAGGCGAGCCAGTTCCTGGGCCAGCCGCGCCGCTTGATCCATTGTTGTCTCACTGTCTTTTCGCGCCATGATCATGCGCGCCAGTAACAGTTGGCGGTGTAAGCCAGTGATGGCCGGGGCTATTTCGAAAGAAGCCTCTCCAGCCAACTCATCTGTGCCGCTTAAGGCCAGCTCATCTTCATCAATGTCGCCAAGGGGCATCATCCGGGGTAGCAACATGGGCTTGCCACCAGCCAGGCGCAGGAAGGCTTCGCTTAAAGAACGACAGGCCCGCCTGGTTGGCAGTAATATGGTAATGGTGACCAGGGATTCCGGGGTGCTTGTATGGCGCTCAAGAATGCCAGCGGCCAGGGCGTCAAGAAAGGGGACCCCGGCGTTGATGGTGAAGACGGAGGGTCTCTGCATCATCTATGCTTAATCCCGGAAAAACGCTTTCGCATGTAATCTTCGGCCTCATCAAGGGCTTCCGGGGTGCCCACGTGGAACCATTCACCGTCATGGACAATGCCGTATAAACGGTCTGATTCAATGGCCTTGTCGTAGAGCACGTTCAACGAGAAAGGACCTTCAGGCGCACCCTTAAAAAGCCTTGGATGCAAAATTTGAACGCCCGTGAACAGATAGGGCGAGACCTCGCCTTCCGGCCGACGCGATAGCGCCCCCAGGGCGTCGACACAAAAATCACCGTAGCCTTCGTATCCGTAAGCATCGACCGTAGAATGCAGCATCAGCAAGGCGTCCATCTTGTCCCCATCCCAGTGGCGGACCATGCGATTAACGGCGTCTTGTAATCCGTTCAGCCACAAGGTGTCCCCATTACAGGCAAAGAACGGATCATTGCCAAAATGATCCAGGGCGTTGGCAATGCCACCGCCTGTTTCGAGAATCTCATCTTCCGGCGAGAATAGAATTTTCACATCATCGCGCTTTTCCAAATGTGCGTGAATCTTCTCACCCAGGTGATGGGTGTTGACGACAAAGGTCTCAACGCCGCCCTCATGAAGGCGGTCGATGGTGCGGTCTATGAGTGTTCGACCCAGAACCTGAACCAATGGTTTTGGTATGGTATCGGTGATCGGGCGCAGGCGTACGCCAAAGCCTGCGGCCAAAACCATGGCGCGTTTGATATCTGTCATTGGGGCACCTTTGGAATGCCGCGCATGGCCGCGGGCATGTTGGTATCGAACCAGTCTTTCATTTGGACCAACACCGGATTTTTCAAAGCCGCTTCGAGCAGCGCCCAGACGCGGGGAATATGGACAAGGTAATCAGGTTTACCATCGCGCTGGCAAAGTCGGGTGAAAATGCCAATAACCTTGGCATGGCGTTGGGCGGCCAGTATGGCAAAGACGTTGGTGAAAGCCTCACGATCTATTTCGGGAAAGGCCGAAAGGTAACGCTCCATCATCTTGGCTTTTACTCCTGGCCCTAAATCACGACGGGCATCTTCCAGTAAGGACATCAGGTCATAAGCCGGGTGTCCGGCCACGGCGTCCTGAAAATCCAGCAATCCACAGGCCTTGATTCCTGGGCGCTTCTCCAACCATAGCAAATTATCGACGTGGTAGTCGCGTAAGACCAGTGTCTTTGGCCCTGAATGAATATGGGGGAATAGCCCAAGCCAAATGTCCCCATAAGCCCGTCGCACGTCTTCGCTTGCGGGCGCGCCGGTGAAGGCCGGGTAAGTCCATTGGGGGGCCAGAAAGGCTTCGTCGAGCAGTCGACCATTGCCATAGGTGGGCAAACCAGGCGGAATGCTTTCAGCGGAAGGGCGCTTGTGAAGGTCAATCAGCACATCGATGGCTAACTCATACAGCGCCATCTCGTCGCCACCCTTTGCGAGAACCCGGGTATAGGTGTTGTCGCCCAGGTCTTCCAGCAACAATAATCCGGCATCTTCGTCTACGGCCAGAATTTCCGGGGCAGAATAACCAAGCCCTCTTAAATGCCGGGCCATGGCAACAAAGGGGCGCACGTTTTCGTCAGGCGGCGGGGCGTCCATCAGCACGACGTTTTCATCTGCGCGCACGATGCGATCATAGCGCCGAAACGAGGCGTCTCCTGCGAGTAAAGAGCGCTTGGCCCCGGCCCAGCCGTTTTGGCTGAGAAATGTCTCAATGACGGTGTCGCGCTCAACACTCATAAAGAAATCTCCCGCAGCCGTTCGGCCCAGTTGTCCCCTGCGGTGAGGACGGCCCGGCGTTGAGAGTGTGTCTCCCCATAACTAAGGGCAAGTTCCAGATGGCCGGTTGGTAAAAATGCGCCGAGGCGTTCCGGCCATTCGATCAACGAAATGCCCTCTGCAAAGGCACCATCAATATCCAGTTCCAGGGCTTCGTCAGGGTCTTCCAGCCGGTACAGGTCAAAATGAAACAGCTCCCGACCATCTTTAGCATCGTAAGTCTGAACAAGGGTGAAGGTCGGGCTTGGCACTTCTGTTTCATCGCCGCACAGGGCGCGTACAAAGGCCCGGGCAAAAACCGTCTTGCCCGTGCCAAGGTCGCCCTTCAGGGCCAGTTGCTCACCACTATTGGCCAAGGCAGCCAAAGACTTGGCTAAGGCTTGTGTTGCCGCTTCATCGGGTAGGTCTACGGTCCGGTTTTTTTGCGATGGCATTGGCTAGCGGTCCTGTTCATCTATTTGTTCCCCTTGCAAGAATCCCCGCAAGGGGTGATAACCTGTTTACCACTTTTGAAAAGAGAGTTTCCATGTCGAATCAGACTAATTTACCGAACAGAACCATTGAAACCGATGTTTGCGTTATCGGCGCTGGCCCGGCCGGGCTGTTCAGTGTTTTTGAATGTGGCATGTTGAAGATGTCATGCCATGTCATTGATGCGCTGGATGCGATCGGCGGCCAGCTTTCGGCCCTGTACCCGGAAAAGCCCATTTACGATATTCCTGGCTTTCCAAAGGTGCTGGCGGGCGATTTGGTGCGTGATCTGGAAGCCCAGGTGGCCCCCTTTGAACCCGTCTTCCATTTGAACCAGCAGGTAGTGACCTTGATGGCCTATGACGATAATCGTTGGCTGGTGGAAACATCCAGGGGAACCCGTCTTAATGCAGGGGCCGTTATCATTGCCGCCGGGGTTGGCGCTTTTGGCCCGAACCGGCCCCCGCTTGAGGGTATCGAGGCCTTTGAAGGCCAGGGTGCGGGTGTTGGTGTTCACTATCTGGTCAAGCGCCGTGAGGATTTTGAAGGAAAAAAGGTGGTGATCGCTGGTGGCGGCGATTCGGCTGTCGACTGGGCCTTGTCTTTGGCCGATTTGGCTGAAAGCCTAGCCATCGTCCATCGCCGACCAAAATTTCGCGCCGCGCCCGGCAGTGCGGATAAGCTGCATAAACTTGCCGATGACGGCCTTATTGATCTGGTTATTCCGTTCCAGTTGGCAGGCCTTGAAGGAGAGGGTGGCAAGCTAAGCGCCGTCAATGTGGCCGATCTGGATGGCAATGAGCGGACCCTGGAAGCGGATGTGCTGCTGCCCTTTTTCGGCCTGTCGCAAAACATTGGCCCCATAGCCAACTGGGGCCTTAATCTGGATCACAATCATATCACCGTCTCCCAGGAGACCATGGCGACGACCAAGCCGGGCATATACGCCATTGGTGATATCATCACCTATCCCGGTAAATTGAAATTGATCCTTAGTGGTTTTGCTGAAGCCGCAACGGCGGCCCATTCGGCGCGGGCCCATTTGCATCCGGGCGAAGAGTTGCACTTTGAATATTCAACGACCCAAGGTGTTCCTTAAGAACGACAGGATATCTGATTTTTCCAGTTTGGGTGTTTAGCCGCTGACGACGGACAGGTCCGGTTGACCCTTGTGTTTGGTTCCGGTTGCCGGAAGCCGACAGGTAATGGTTGTGCCTTTGCCTTGTGGAGATTTAACCTGAACGTCCCCGCCATGCAATTCAACGAAACGCTGCACCAATGTCAGGCCAAGGCCGACACCCATTTGTACTTGTCCCGGGTTCAGGGCCATGCCTTCAGCAGGATTGTTAAGGCCTGAAAAAATATCCAGTTGCTCTGCCTGTGACACACCACTGGTCAACCCGGTGATCATGAAGCTGATGGTCGCCTCATCTTTTTCGCCGTCGCGACGGGTTTCAAGCCGCACCGTGCCACGGGCTGGCGATACATTGACGGCGTTGGATAACAAATAGAACAGCACCTGCTTCAGGCGTTTTTCATCGGCGACGATCCAGCCAATATCCGGTGGGCAGTCGAAATCTATCTCAAGGGCCTTGCGCCGGGCTCGTTCGTTAATCAGGTTCAGGACCGAAGCCAGCATGGCGTGGATTTCAACCGTGTCCAGCTCCAACGTCATCATGCCAGCTTCGATGCTGGCCATATCGAGAATGTCATTGATGACACTGGTCAAGCCTTCGGAGCTATCGAGAATACCCTGGCAATATTCCTTTTGCCGTGTATTGAGCTTGCCAAAATATTCCTGGGCGAGAATTTCAGCAAAGCCTTTGAGCGTGGTCAGCGGGGTGCGGACTTCGTAGGACACATTGGCGATAAATTCAGATTTCAGGCGGTTAGCCTGGCTCATGGCGTCGGCCCGTTGGCGCAAGGCGGCTTCGACACGGGCACTGTCCGATACATCCAGATAGCTTAGTAACACGGCCCCGTCAGGAAGCGGCACGGAGGAATAGTCAAGTATGGTCCCATCAATCAACTGGACGCGGCCACTCGTCGCCTGACGGCTGCTGTACTGGGACATCAGGTTATTGACATAAGCGAGCCATTCTTCATTGGTCCAGGTGTCGACGCCGGCAATTTGCCCCCGGGTCCCATTGATCACATCACTCAGGTGGGGGTCACCAGCCAGTAAAGTTTCCGCCAGGCCCCATAATTGGACAAAGGCCGGGTTGGATAATTTCAACTTGCCGTCACTACCGAACACGGCGATGCCTTCGTATAAATTATCCAGGGTTTCGCGCTGTACCGCGTTCAGGGTTTTGAAGGAACGCTCCAGATCAAGACGGTCGCTGACGTCTTCAAAGGAAAATACCAGTCCACCGGCAGAATATGGCGCGACAATGGACCGCAAGGCCCTGCCGTCGGGCAGGTGCAGCAGGCTTTCGCTGGGCGCCTCAAGCTTGTCGAACAAACTTGTCTGTTGTTCCTTGAAGACGCGAAAATCAGCGACCTCGGGCAATTGTCTGCGATCGCGCAGGCGCTCAAGAATTTCACTTAAAGAAGGGCCGTCCGCCAGCCACTGAGGATCAAAGCGCCAAAGGGAGGCATAAGCGCCATTACAAAATGACAGGCGTCTGTCCGGGCCAAAAATGGCAATGGCCGTGCTCAAGTTGTCGAGCACTTCATCGCGGGCCAGATTTGATCCGGCGTCAGGGTCCCGGATAGCCGGGGCGTCGTTGTTTGTCATTTGTTTCTCGGCGAAGCCAATGGTGCCGCCCCAACCGCGGGCCGGAATCTCGCTCACATCAAACAGGTCATTCTCAATGGACAGGACGTCCGAGACGGCCTGATTTTCCGCGCGCGCCGTCCCGGCCATCACGTAACTGGCATCACTGGCATTGAGAAGGCCTTCGGCGCGGTTGGAAAAGACAACACCCAGGGCACTATCCCTGATCCATACAGGCAGGGGCAGGGTATCGAGAAGTTGATGGAAGTGTTCCTGCGCCGCCGTATCTTCTGGCGGGTTAGGGGTGCTATGTGAGCGTGGCTCGCTCGTGACATCGCGCATCCACATAAGATCATCAAGCGGGCTTCCATCCAGTTTGGAAGCTCTGGTTCCCGTGGCCTGCACGGTTCGTTCGCCGAGCTTTAAAAGAAGATCAAAAGATTGCCCCTTGCGGTGCAGCTTGTCGACAGCCTGGGCAAGGGCGCGGGACTCGTGGCCTGCGAATTTCGCCAGGACATCATCAAAACCGGCCCCGGTGCCAGCCTCCAGCCCTAGAAGAACGGCAAGACGGCGTGAGCATTTTTCTTTGCCATTTGGATGATCCCACAAGAACAGCCCGTCCGGGGCGGCGGCGAGAATCTCACGGCCCTGTTCTGCTTCTGCACTAAGACGGCTGTTATGGATTTCAAGTTGGCTTAAACGCTTGCCCAGCCACAACACCAGCGGCACGGCAAGCACCATGACGCTAATGACACCAAGCGTGAAGACCAGAACCGGTTCATTGTTTAAGGAATCAAACACAGGCGGAATTTTAAAGGGTGTGGCTCAATAAGAAAAGGGCGCTCCCTTTGTTAAAGGAACGCCCTTCTTAAGTGATTGTTCTTAGGGCCGTCTTTAGTAGCGGTAGTGATCCGGCTTGAAGGGGCCTGCCTTGGGAAGGCTCAGGTATTCGGCCTGCTCGTCGGTCAGGGTGGTCATTTTGACACCCAACTTTTCAAGATGCAGGGAAGCGACTTTTTCATCCAGATGCTTGGGCAGCACGTAGACATCATTTTTGTAGTTGCTGGCATTTTCCCAAAGTTCGATCTGGGCCAGCACCTGGTTGGTGAAGGACGCGCTCATGACAAAGCTGGGGTGGCCGGTGGCGCAACCCAGGTTTACAAGGCGACCTTCGGCCAGCAGGATGATGCGCTTGCCGTCAGGGAACTCAACCTCGTCAACTTGTGGTTTGACGTTGTGCCATTTCAGGTTACGCAATCCAGCGACCTGAATTTCCGAATCGAAGTGACCAATGTTGCAAACGATGGCCCGGTCCTTCATGTCACGCATGTGATCAACGGTGATGACATCCATGTTGCCCGTGCAGGTAACGAAGATGTCGCCTTGTGATGCGGCGTCTTCCATGGTGGTGACTTCATACCCTTCCATGGAGGCTTGCAAGGCGCAGATGGGGTCGATTTCGGTAACCAGAACGCGGGCACCCTGATTACGGAGGGAGGCCGCAGATCCTTTGCCCACATCGCCATATCCGCCGATGACGGCAATCTTGCCAGCCAACATAACGTCGGTGGCGCGCTTGATGCCATCGGGCAGACTTTCGCGACAGCCATACAGGTTATCAAACTTGGATTTGGTCACGGAATCGTTGACGTTGATGGCGGGTACTTTGAGGGCGCCCTCCTTGACCATTTCATACAGACGGTGAACGCCAGTGGTTGTTTCTTCGGACAGGCCTTTGACGTCATTTAGAAGGTCCGGATAGTCCTCGTGCATCATCAGGGTTAAATCGCCACCATCATCCAAAATCATGTTGGGACGCCAGCCATCGGGGCCTTCAATGGTTTGGACGATGCACCACAGGAATTCTTCTTCCGTTTCACCCTTCCAGGCGAAGGTGGGGATTTCGGCCTGAACCATAGCGGCAGCGGCCTGATCCTGGGTCGAGAAAATATTACAGGAGCTCCAGCGCAACTCGGCACCCAGGTCAACCAGGGTTTCCATAAGTACGGCCGTCTGAATGGTCATGTGCAGGCAACCGGCAATGCGCGCGCCTTTAAGGGGGCTTTTGCCTTTGAATTCGTCGCGCAGGGCCATCAGGCCAGGCATTTCAGTTTCGGCGATGGCCACTTCTTTGCGGCCCCAGTCAGCCAATGACATGTCGGCGACTTTGTAGTCCGTAAAATCGCTCATATGAACGTTCTCCTGATGAATGTGGATGTAAATAAGACGGCGGGTTTAACAGGGAAATCCTTGCTACGCAAGGGCATTGAAGTCTTCCAGCAACATCGTGATGCGCCCACTATCGACTTGATCCATGATGACGCGGGCACGGGCTTCGGCGGCGCGCAGGTCCAGGTTGCGGATGCGCTGTTTGACCTTTGGAATTGCGGCCGCCGTCATTGACAGTTCCCTGAAGCCCAAGCCCAGCAGTAAAGCGGTGAAGCGGGGGTCACCGGCCATTTCACCGCATATACTAACGGGGATACGGGCCCGAAGGGCCGCTTGCACAGAAAACTGGATAAGACGCAGCACTGAGGGGTTCAAGGGATTGAATAGACTTGCGACCTGCTCGTCGGAACGGTCAATGGCCAGGGTGTACATGGTTAGATCGTTGGAGCCGATGGCGAAGAAATCTGCCGTCTGGGCCAGGGCATCTGCTGAAAGAGCTGCACCGGGAACCTCGACCATAACCCCAATGGGGGGCAATTCGGCGGCCATGGGGATCTTGCGACGTTTCAGGTTGCGCGCCATGCGCGTGATAATCTCGCGGGCTTTGCGAATTTCCGTGTTGCCTGAAACCATGGGCAATAATATGCGCACCGGCCCGGCGGCACCGGCCCTTAAAATAGCCTTTATTTGCGTTTCAAAAACCTCCGTATGGGCGAGGGAAAGGCGAATACCGCGCAGTCCTAGCGCAGAAGAAACACTGTCACCAAACTTGTCCACCAACGAGGTGGCGATTTTATCACCTCCGATATCCAAGGTGCGGATCGTCACCGGCTGGCCATTCATGCCTTTGATAATGTCCGTCAAATCCTTGCACTGTTCGTCCTCGCTGGGTAAATCGGGGCGGTTCATGAACATGAACTCACTTCTGAGCAATCCAATGCCCGTCGCGCCCATTTGCCTGATGGGGTTAAGTTGTATTGGCAGTTCCATATTGGCCTGCAAGCCAACGGTTGTGCCATCGCGGGTAACAGACGGCTGATTGCGAATGCGGCTGAGCTGTTTATTTTCTTGTTGAATTTCCAGTTTGCGGCGCTCGTAAGCGGCCATGGTCGAGGGTTTCGGGTTAATGACGATACGGCCCCGGTTACCATCGATGATTATCTTGTCGCCGCTTTTTGCCCCTTGCAGAAGTTCCGGCGCACCGAAGACCGCAGGCAGCCCAAGGGCGCGGGCCATGATCGCCGTATGTCCTTCCGCACCCCCAAGCGCTGTGGCGAAGCCAACAATACAACTGGGGTCAAGTTGGGCGGTATCGGCGGGGGTCAGTTCCTCGGCGACGATGACCGATCCTTTTGGCACATTGGTGACCGACGTTCGCGGCGCTTTTACCAGGTTTCGGATCAAGCGTTGAGAGACCTCGCGGATATCATCGAGACGGGCCGCCAAATAGGCATCGTCCATATTGCTGAAAGCAATGGAAATCTCTGTCAGTTCCCCCTGCACGGCGGCTTCCGCATTGATGCGCTCTTTTGCTATTCTTTCTTCGGCCCCTCTGATGAGACGGGAATCTTTAAGCATCTGAAGATAAGCATCCAGCAGCAGGTCCATTTCTTCGGCTGCCGCGGCGGGCAGGGTCTTGGCCTTGGCACGAAGTCGCCCGATTTGACGCCGGGCGCCACTGACAGCCACATGCAGGCGTTTATGCTCTTTGCTTACATCCTTGGTCGGAATCGCATATTCAGGCACATCGAGCGCCCCACTTTCGCGCTCGTGCACGTCACCAATGCCAATGCCCGGTGACACACCAAGGCCGACAAAAATTTTTTCCTTTATTACCATAATGCCAAGCGCCCTATTCGTCTTCTTCAAACTTGTTGGCGAGAAGTTCCACAAGCGCGTCAAGCGCCCCCTGGGCGTCTTTGCCGGAGCAACAAATTTCGATCTCGCTCCCCGTGCTTGCGGCCAGCATCATCAATCCCATGATGGAATGCCCGGAAACGGTTTGACCCTGACGACTGACGGCGATGTCAGCTTCAAAGGCCCCAGCGGTTTTGACGAACTTGGCTGCCGCACGGGCATGCAGGCCACGCTGGTTTATAATAGCAGCAGTGCAACTTAACTGACCATTTTCCTCACTAATCACAGGCGTCATGCTTGTTCCTGAGACAACAACTGGGAGGCAATGTTGATGTATTTGCGACCGGCCTCCTGGGCGCTGTTGACGGCATCTATCAGGGGGTCGGACTTTCTCACTGAAGCCAGTTTGATCAGCATAGGCAGGTTGATTCCGGCGATCACTTCTACATTTGCCTTGTCGATAACAGAAATGGCCAGATTGGACGGGGTGCCGCCAAACATGTCGGTCAGCAAGATAACGCCCTTGCCCTGATCAACTTTGGTGATGCTTTGCAGGATGTCTTTTCTGCGTTGCTCCATATCATCATCGGGGCCGATACAGACTGTGGCAACGTGTTCTTGTTCGCCTACAACATGCTCCAGGGCCTCGACAAATTCGTCGGCAAGACGACCGTGTGTGACTAATACCATGCCAATCATTTTATAAAGTAGCCCCCCTCTATAAGTCTCGGTGTAACAGGTGGATCGTGTGGTCTTCGCATCTTAGCCATGTGGCCAGTTTTTCAGCAACAAAGACCGAACGATGTCTTCCGCCCGTACAGCCGAGCGCAATGGTCAGATAACTTTTACCCTCAGCCGCGTAGCGCGGCAATAAAGGACTTAGCAGACCAGTCAGGTTATTAAAGAAATCATCAAACCCGTCATCTTTGGCGATGTACTCGCCAACGGCTGCATCTTTGCCCGTTAAAACTTTAAGGCTGGGATCATAATGGGGATTGATGAGAAAACGCACGTCAAAAACAAGATCGGCTTCCCGGGGCAATCCCTGGCGAAAGGAAAACGAGGTGACAAAGACATTTAAAATGGATGTTCGTGCCAAGGCGAAATGGCCGCTTAATATGCGTTTTAGCTCACCCGGGCCAAAACGGGTGGTGTCGACCACCACATCTGCCCGGTCCCTCAGTTCAGATACCAGAACGCGTTCGTGGGCAATACCGTCACTGACCGGGCGATCCTGGGCCAGCGGATGGCGGTGACGGGTTTCCGCGTAGCGCTGCCTCAGTTCATCATCATCGCAATCAAGAAACAGGACTTTTGCTGCAAGCGAGGCTTCATCCAGCAAGGCCTTCAGCTCTTTGATGAAGGAGTCGACAGCGAAATCACGGGTCCGGATATCGACACCGATGGCAATGGGGCGTTGGGACACGGGGCCTGTTTGTTGTGGCTTTACAAGGCTGCTTAGCAAAGAAAGGGGAATATTGTCGATGGCTTCATAACCAATGTCTTCGAGGGCTTTAAGGGCCGACGTCTTGCCCGCCCCGGACATACCGGTCACCAACAAGACGCCAAGGGCGTCCAGGGACGCGGCGTCAGTATCTGTTTTTTCGGTGGTTTTTTCAGGGCACATGGGTGATGTCGCCTTTGATGCGGCGCACGATAAGGCGCACTTTTGCCGGGCTTGAGGCTTCCAGGGGGGCGAGATTAAAATGTGCAACACGGACGCCCAGAAGGTCAATGCTTTCGTCTTCCGGCAGGCGCTCGACTTGTTCAGAAGTCACCAGATCAATGACGACGCCCAGTTCCACTTGCAAGGCACTGCCAATTTTCAGGACACCAACGCCGCGAACTTCCAGCAAATCCCTGATGGCTTCAGGTGCGCGGGCCATAAGGGTGGTCTTTTCTAGCGACAGTTCCGTGTAATCATCGGCGATAAGGCGTGCCCCATCGTCAATCAATCGCAGGGCGAGATCGGATTTTCCACTGCCTGCGGAGCCGCGAAAAAGAACGCCAAGGCCGTCGACTTCAACACAGGTGCCGTGCACTTTTTTGCTAGGGATTTTTGCCATGTTCGTAAAAGGGTGCGGCGCAACGGCGTATAAGTCAATCTTTTGGTAGGCTTATTTTGAAGCGCGCACCGATCACGACGCCATTGTCATCGACACGGTTTTCTGCCTCCAGGGTGCCATCGTGGGATTCTATGATCTGGCGTGAAATGCTTAGTCCCAGTCCGGAATGGGTGCCGAATTTCTCAACGGCAGGGCGTTCCGTATAAAAGCGCTGGAAAATGGTTTCAAGCTTTCCTTCAGGGATGCCGGGGCCTTCATCATCAAAGAAAATTTCCACCTGCGGGCCGTGGCCGTTAGCTTGTACTGAGACGGACCCACCCTTGGGGCTGAAGGAAAGGGCATTTGCCAGCAAGTTCGCAAAAACCTGACCCATGCGGCTTTCAATGGCGTTGATGGTCAAGTTGCCGCTGCTAATGAAGTCAATCTTTTGTCCTGTGGTTTCTTCGCGCGAATCAATCAGGGGCAGCAGCAACTTACCCAGATCGATTTTGGTCGGTTCCGCCTTGGAAAGCTCCGCATCAAGCCTGGAAGCATCGGAAATATCGCTGATTAAACGATCCAGACGCTCAACATCATCGAGAATGATGTCCATCAATTTTTGTTGTTGTTCAGGATCATTTATGCGGGCGGCAGTTTCCACGGCGCTTTTTAAGGAGGTCAGGGGATTTTTGATTTCGTGTGACACATCGGCGGCAAAGCTTTCAATGGCGTCCATTCGCTCCCACAAGGCTTCCGTCATGTCTTTCAGGGACAAGGATAACTCACCAATTTCATCACCGCGTGCACCGAAATCAGGAATTTCATGTTGACGATGATGGCCGTGGCGGACTTTTTCAGCGGCTTCAGCCAGGCGGCGCACAGGTCGGGCAATGGTCCCGGCCAGGTAAAGTGATAACAGCACCGTGACACTAAGGGCAATGGCAAAGACCTTCAGGATGTCGATGCGAACCTCGCGCAGGGCCAGTTCAATATCGTCAGAATTTTTCGACAGCATCAGGCCGCCCAGGACCTGTTTATAGCGCTGCACCGGCACCGCGATGATTAGAATCATGCCACCGCCATATGTGGACCTGACGGCGAAACCTCTTTCCCCGTACAGGGCCTGCTTCACTTCGGGATAATCGCTGGCATGGGAGCGGGCCTTTTCAATATAAGGCGCCATGGCGCCACGGCCGGGAAACAGGGTGAGCAGGTGTTCATAGGTGTTGAGGGCTTTGTCCAGCAAAGATGGGCTGTCTTCTACATCAGCTCCAGGGGGTGGCAACACTTCTTGCTGGATGCTCATCCTTGATTTAGAGCCTTCAGTATCAGCGATCAACGTGCCGTTTGGGGCGAACAGGCGCGCCCGGCCGCCAGTGGTTTCAACCAGCCTGCCAACCATTCTGACAGCCATGGCCGGGCGCAGGTGCTGAATGCCTGTAGGGATATCTTCGGCGGCGCTTTCGCCCAGGGCGGCGGCAAGCATTTCTGCGTGCACTCTGAGAGCGGCAAGTTCGGTGGCAATCAGGCTTTCACGATACTGGCCAAGATAAAGCAATCCGGCGACCAGTATGGCCAACGCCAAAACGTTGATTGCCAGAATTTTACGGATAATCGGCGATGGCAGTTTTGGGCGTCGAGGCTGATAGTTCTCGCTTGTCATGAGTTTTTATATGCCCTTCGCGTTATTCACCGCGATAACGATAGCCAACACCATAGAGGGTTTCGATCTGCTTGAATTCTTTATCATGGGCGCGGAACTTTTTTCGCACGCGCTTGATGTGGGAATCAATGGTGCGATCATCGATGTAGATATGCTCCCCATAGGCTAAATCGATCAATTGGTCGCGGTTTTTCACATGTCCCGGGTGGCGTGCGAGGGCTTGCAGCAGAAGGAATTCGGTAACGGTCAGCACGACGTCTTCCCCCTTCCACGAACATTGATGGCGGATCGTGTCGAGCACCAGATCGCCACGGGTCATGACATTTTCTTCCCCCTCAACCTCAGGTGCGAGTTCGACGCGGCGTAAGATAACATTGATGCGTGCGATCAGTAGCCGCTGGGAGAAGGGTTTCGTGATGTAATCGTCGGCCCCCATACGCAAGCCAATAAATTCATCTACTTCGTCATCCTTCGAGGTCAGGAAAATGACCGGTAATTTGGAATCAGCGCGAATTTTTTGCAGCAGTTCCATGCCATCCATGCGCGGCATCTTGATATCAAGCACGGCAAGATCGACAGGATTTTCCTTAAGGCCCTTCAGGGCTTCCTCGCCATCACTGTAGGTGTTGACATGAAAGCCTTCAGATTCCAATGCCATGGAGACGGAGGTCAGAATATTTCGATCGTCGTCAACAAGAGCGATAGTTTTAGACATGAACGGCCTCGCATTTATTAATCATTTTCCATAGTTAACTATAGGAGCTGACATTTGTGGCGAAATTATAGCCACAAGTGCCTGATTCCCAATGAGCAAATTATGCGAGGCCGTTTATCACAGTCTACTGGGCGGGGGCGCTGCCATGTTTCATATGGCCATGGGACTTCATGTCCTGCTTATGTTTGGACTTATGCTTGGTGCTGTGGCCATGGGATTTGCCGGCCCCAACCTTTCCTACATGAACCATAACTGTCGTCTTGCCAGCCTTCTCAAAGGTAAGGTTCATGGGGAAAATATCACCTTCTTTTAGCATGGACGTCAGCTCGAACAGCATAATGTGGAAACTGCCCGGCTTCAGCATGGCCATGCCACCCGCTGGAACATCCACAGCCTGGACTCGGCGCATTTTCATAACACCATTATCCATGGTGTGGTTGTGCAGTTCGGCCCTGGCGGCAGCGGGGGTATGTGCGTCAATGAGCCGGTCGTCCGCAGAACCAGTATTGGTGATGCTCAAAAAAGCACTACCGGGACGTTTCAGGCCCGTTGAGGCCCGGCTCCAGGCGGCTGAAAGAACCAGATCACCGAGACTGATATCGTCGGCGGCGTTGGCCGGGTTGTGGCTAAAAACAATGAGGGCCAAAAGGACTATAATTTTTTTCATCAATCAGATTTCCTTGGTATGGATATTAATGTGGAGTGCGTTCTTTTCTCCATATGGAAAAAGGAACACACTCACGAGGAAGAGTCAGGTTTCAGACTGATGCCGGGGGAGCACGGGCATGAATGCTTGAGGTGCTTAAGCTCCCTATCGTCTCGCGACAGTTGCTAAAAGTTAAAATTCGGGATTGCACTTGCGCGACAGGTATTTCCGTCAAGGCCGGGGCAAGTAAGGATTTTCCAAAAGACAAACTAAAGCAAACCGGACATTCCCATATGTCCGGGTTTTGTTCGGGGGGCTGTGCCGGGTCTCCCTGCATGGCCTTGCAAAGGACCATGTAGAACGGTGTTTCATGATCATTAGCAGGATTAGCAAGCGCAACACCTTGCGCGATCGATGCCAGCATTGGCAGGGAGAGCGCCCAAATACCAAACCAGGCCGCAATCTTGCGTCGGCACTTGGGTGGTCGGGATGGTTCGGTCAGGTGCATTTTAAAAGGATTTTCAGTTTCTTATAATAGCAAGTGAGCGGACAATGATCGTTTGCTGGTCTACAGGCAACCATAAAAGTGTCTATGGCTTCCTTGACCCCGGTCAGGCGGCCCGTCACATTCATTCCATGGGAAATCAAACACCGCCAAAGCCGTCGCCTTTGCGCAAGAAAACTGCTTCAGGGGTTGAATGCCATGGGTCCGATGATATTTCCACACTTATCTGGAAAATTTTGGTCTGTAAGGGACGTGGATCCAGATGGTATCGACTTGATACAAAAAAACAGGATTAAGGGTGTTGAGTTTGACCAATCAGGTCGCTCAGGCTGGGGCGTGCAAGCAAAAGTTATAAAAATGGCAAAAAACTGAAATACCCACAAAAAATTGTAATATTAACTCTTTAAAAAGGGGGCCGAATCCGCTTCAATGGAGCTTAGCATTCTATGAGGTGGGTCAGGAGCGGTTTCGACTAATTCTATGGGCGGAATAACAACCATAATTGCAGCCTTTGCACTGATTACGGCCCTAGCCGCCCTCTGGATGGTTACCGAGGCTGTTAAAAAAATCGACAACCGGACTCGCAGGGTGGTTGATTCTCAGTTGAAGGGGATTAAGTCTTCTTTCGGTGAGCTTGCCAAACAAGTCCAGAAGAGTAACAAAACCCAAGAAGCCATCATCAACCGCATGCGCGACTTAGTGAAAAGCCGCGAGGCCGCAAATCTGGATATAGCGGACCTGAAACGTCAGCTTGATTCGTTGGATGCCCCTTCACAGCCAGGGAACGGGAACGCGCGCAGGAAAGCCTGACGGGCTCTGGTTATTCCTCTGTTTTACCCAGTACTCGCTGGTCATGAATGATGAAGGGTTCGCCGCAATGGGGGCACTTACCTATTCTATCCCCGCTGACCTTTAATTCCGTCTCCAGGATATCTTTAGCGTCGTCAGACCGAATGCCCAGGTCTTTGCGGACTTCTGTTAAACTGGCTTCCTCTTTTTCAGTGATAACGCCGTCTATAAGTGCGGTTTCCACCATTTCAGAATATTCCTTGCGACGGCGATGTAGCTCGTTGGAAAATCCCGATGCCAACAGACCGGCGGGCAGGGCAACCATGCCGATCCCCAAAATACCAATGGCCGCGCCCATCAGTTTACCCCATAGGGTAACCGGCACCACATCGCCGTAGCCGACAGTAGTCATGGTGATGACAGCCCACCACATGGCTGCCGGAATTGATCCGAAGCTTTCGGGCTGGGCCTGATGTTCTGCCAAGTATGCCAAACTGGCGGTTATGACCAACATCAGCATGAGGACGAACAGGGCCGCACCAATGGGACGTCCTTCTTCGCGCAGCACATTTAAAAGCAGCGACATGGATGATGAATAGCGGGTCAACTTGAAGACCCGAAGAAGCCTGAATACACGCAGGAACCGAAGATCGAAGCTGACAAAGAAGCCCAGATAAAAAGGGACAATGACACACAGGTCAATCAGGGCCATGGGGGTCAGCATATAGCGCAAACGCCCGGTTATGGGATGGCGGTAGTCAATTTCATCATCATCCACCGCAGACCAGACACGAAGAAAATATTCAATGGTGAAGATGATCACCGAGAAGATTTCAAACCAGTAAAAAATATTGACCCAAGTCTCACTTATATCAGGCAGGGTTTCAAAAATAACCGCCAACACATTAAGGGCGATGAGGATAATCAGGCCCGTATCGACGAGCCGCCCGGTCTTGTCATGGGGCAGGGAGACATCGAGGATCTCGTGGGTTCGCTGGCGCCTTGTCGAGGGGCTGGGTCGGCCAGGATAAATATTGGTGTCTGGATCATTCATGGCGTCTTCTTTCGGGTTTTCCAACCACACAGGATCATTACTGCCCAGCCTGCCATCATCAAGAATCCACCGCTTGGCGCGACCCCATCAATGACCACATAACCAAGCACGCAGAACAGATATAAGGTGCCGGAAAACAGCAGTATTCCAAGGCTGAAAGCGATACCGGCATACAATGGCAAACGGGACGTGGATAGTTCAGGCCGGGCTGCAATCCATGAGACACCAAGAAGTGCCAGGGCGTGCCACATCTGATAATCGACCCCCATCATGAAAATATTGCGCACCGCGTCATCCTCACCAAGGGCATGCCAGCCGTAGGCCCCTGCGCCAACGGCGGTGGCACCGAAAAAGCCGCTCATGATCAACCAAATCCCAGGCATGTTTGCTCCTGAAAACAATCTTACGACTCTCGGTATAGCCGAAATAAATTAACGTAATGTTGAAGATTCTGACTTGTAATAGAGGAAGGATTTTTTGGAGCCGCCTTTTTAAGGGCGGATTTGAGTTGCATGTTGCACTTTCGCAAGCCCGTGATCGCCCTGTTGACGCCCACTTTTTTGGTGGTGTTGTCCCTCGCTGTTGCCGGTGGGCACTTGCCCATGTCCCTGTCGCTCAAGCAGATTATACCAAATGTGCCCTATGGCTTGGCCGTGATCTCGATGGTGTTGGGGCTTTGGTTCCGGCGCGAGCGGGTATTCTTCACGGCCCTGCCACTAGGCCTGGTTAACTGGGCTATGCTTAATCTTTGGCCCAAAGCACCTGCAAGTGGACCCTTATGGGATATTGCCTTTGCGGTGCTTTGCCTGGCTCTGCCAGCTTATTTGTTGTCAGTCGCCTTGTTTCAGGATCGCGGAATTTTGTCACGCAGCGGATTGATCCGTTTGTTGTGGATATTCCTGCCCATTGTTTCAGTCATCATCGCCATTGATAGCGCTGTGCCGCCCAAGGCACAGGAATGGTTGGCTGAGCTTCTTCATGCCCGGCTGTTTTCAACGGATTTAGATTTCTGGAGTCATTTGCCGCAACCGGCGATTTTGGTATTTGGCGGTGCCATGGTGTTTTTAAGCGCCCGGTTCGTTCTTAACCCGACGCCCATGGAAGGGACAATGATGGGGGCCATGGCGGCCGCCTGGGCGGCCCTGCACCATGTTGGTAACGGGGCGATGCCATCAATGTTATTAAGCGCGGCCCTGCTGATGGTGATCGTAGCTGTGGCGCAGGACGCTTACCACATGGCCTTTCTTGATGAGTTGACGGGCCTGCCTGGTCGACGTGCCTTGTTTGCTGATTTCAGGCGTCTCGGGCGGCGTTTTTCAGTCGCCATGGTCGACATTGATCACTTCAAAAAGTTCAACGATACATACGGTCACGATGTTGGCGATCAGGTGTTACAATTGGTCGCGACACAGTTGGAACGGGTCACTGGCGGCGGCCGTGCATTTCGTTATGGCGGCGAAGAATTCACCGTGCTTTTTGCGGGCAAGGATACGGATGCGGTGATGCCTCATCTTGAAGCCTTACGCGAGGCAATCGCCGGGGTGGAATTTCTGCTACGCGGCGAGGATCGGCCAGATATAGCCCCGAAGGAAAAGGACACCAAGGGGCCAGCTAAAAAAGCAAAGTCGGTCAGTGTCACCGTGTCCATGGGCGTTGCCGCACCGAACGAGGACGTCTCAGAACCAGAACTGGTCATGAAAGCTGCCGACAGGGCTCTTTACCGGGCCAAGGATAAAGGCCGCAACAGGGTCGCAATCTAGACGATTATTTTACTGGCAGGTCGGACGAGCCCATCAGGTATTCGTCAACGGCGCGGGCGCACTGGCGGCCTTCGCGAATGGCCCAAACAACCAGGGACTGGCCGCGCCGCATGTCGCCTGCGGAGAACACCTTGTCGACGGAGGTTTTGTAGGAGCCCTCGCCTTCGGTAGTCGCCTTGACATTGCCACGCTCATCATACTCAACACCAAAATCATCGAGCATTCTTTCGTGCACCGGGTTCAAGAAGCCCATGGCCAGCAGCACAAGATCAGCCTTGATCTCATAATCGCTACCCTCAACCGGTTCAGGCCGGCCATTGGACCAGTCCATTTGGGCGCCATTCAAGGTGGTTACCTTGCCGTCCTTGCCTGCAAACGAGGTCGTGCCAACGGCCCATTCGCGCTTGCAGCCTTCGTCGTGGGAGGTGGAAGAACGCAATTTCATGGGCCAGTTTGGCCAGGTTGTGTCCTTGTTTTCTTTTTCAGGTGGTTTCGGCATGATCTCCATTTGGGTGATCGACGCCGCACCCTGACGGGCCGAGGTGCCGACGCAATCTGCACCCGTATCACCGCCGCCAAGGACGATAACATGCTTGCCTGTGGCGACAATATCTTTGACGTCGCCCAAGGGTTCACCGGAGTTGCGACGGTTCTGTTGGGTCAGGAATTCCATGGCGAAATGGACACCGTCCAGCTCGCGCCCGGGGACGGGAAGATCGCGCGGTTGCTCGGAACCACCGGTCAGGGCAATGGCATCAAACTTCAATAACAAACGTTCCGGCAAGACGTTGTAACCAACGTGAGAATTGGGCCGGAATTCAACCCCTTCGGCCTGCATTTGTGACATGCGTCTGTTGATCAGATCCTTGCTCAACTTGAAATCGGGAATACCGTAACGCATCAGGCCACCCATCTTGGCATTCTTCTCGAAAACCACGACCGAATGTCCGGCCCGGGCCAATTGCTGGGCACAGGCCAGTCCGGAAGGGCCAGCACCGACAACAGCGACACGTTTGCCGCTCAGGCGTTTGGGAACTTGTGGCTCGAGCCAACCTTCAGACCAGGCCCGATCAACGATGGCGCACTCGATGGTCTTGATGGTGACCGGCTCGTCGGTCAGATTCAAGGTGCAGGCGGCCTCGCACGGGGCCGGGCAAATGCGGCCGGTAAATTCAGGGAAATTGTTGGTTGAATGTAGAATTCTGGACGCTTCACGCCAATCACCATTATAGACCAGATCATTCCATTCGGGGATGATGTTGTTGACCGGGCAGCCGTTGTGACAAAACGGGATGCCGCAATCCATGCAGCGCGCGCCCTGATCGCGAATTTCATCTTCGCCAAGGGGGATCATCATCTCTTGATAACTGGCCACCCGTTCATCAACAGTGGTATAGGCACGGTCCTGACGGTCGAATTCCTTGAAACCTGTTGGCTTTCCCATTATTCGGCTCCCACTGCCATGTTGGTATCATCTTGCTTGCTGGCTTTGGCCTGCAAATCAAGCAAGGCACGGCGGTAATCAATGGGCATGATCTTGATGAATTTGGGTAACATGTCGTCCCAGTTATCAAGGATGCTCTGGGCCCGTGAGGACCCGGTATAGTCAAGATGCTGTTGGATCAGGCCGCGCAGCCGTTGGGCATCGTGGTTGATCATGTCGGCCATGTCATCGTCCGTGACGGTGGCGTCACTGTTGGCAATGCTCTCAAGTTCTACCTGGGCCATGTTACAGCGTTTCTTGAAGTCACCATCTTCGTCCAATACATAAGCGATGCCGCCAGACATACCGGCGGCGAAGTTGCGCCCGGTTGATCCTAAAACAGCGACGCAGCCGCCTGTCATATACTCACAGCCATGATCGCCAACGCCTTCGACGACGACCGTCGCGCCTGAATTCCTGACGGCGAAGCGCTCACCTGCGATACCGCGGAAATAACAGTGTCCGGCAATGGCCCCGTATAGAACCGTGTTGCCGACAATAATGTTGTCTTCCGGCACGATGGGACTTTCAGAGTTCGGATAAATGATGATCTTGCCACCGGACAGGCCCTTGCCAACATAATCGTTGGAGTCACCGGCCAGCTCTAAAGTAACCCCACGGGCCAGCCAGGCACCCAGGCTTTGGCCTGCGGTCCCCGTCAGCTTAACGTGAATGGTGTCGTCTTTAAGACCGGCGAATCCGTGGCGTTCGGCAATACGGCCAGACAGCATGGTGCCGACGGAACGGTTGACGTTGATGATGTCACTTTCAATGGTTAACGCGGTGCCGTTTTCGATGGCATCCTGCGATTGTTCGATGAGCTTGTTATCCAGCGCCTTTTCCAAACCGTGGTCCTGTTTCTCACAATTATGGATGGCCACACCCGGCCCTGCCTCCGGGGTTGCCAGAAGCTTCGAGAAATCCAATCCTTGGGATTTCCAGTGCTTAATGGCGTCAGATTTTTCAAGGCGCTCGGAATGGCCGGTCATTTCCTGAATGCTTTTGAAGCCAAGTTCGGCCATCAATTCGCGGGCTTCCTGGGCGATGAAAGTGAAGAAATTGACCACATCTTCCGGCTTGCCTTTAAAGCGTTTGCGCAGTTCCGGGTCTTGCGTTGCAACCCCGGTCGGGCAGGTATTCAAGTGACACTTACGCATCATGATGCAGCCTTCGGCGATCAGCGCACCTGTGGCAAAGCCGAATTCGTCTGCTCCTAAAAGCGCCCCGACAACAACATCGCGTCCGGTCCTTAAGCCGCCATCAACCTGCACGGCAATACGTCCGCGCAGTTTATTCATCACCAGGGTCTGGTGGGTTTCAGACAGGCCGATTTCCCATGGGCTACCGGCATGCATGATCGAGGTGATCGGGCTGGCGCCGGTGCCACCATCAGCACCGGAAATGGTAACGTGATCGGCGTGTGCCTTTGAAACGCCAGCAGCAACCGTGCCGACACCCACTTCGGAGACCAGCTTGACGGAGATACGGGCCTTCGGGTTGACGTTCTTAAGATCGTGAATAAGCTGCGCCAGATCTTCAATGGAATAGATGTCGTGGTGCGGCGGCGGTGAGATCAGGCCAACACCGGGTGTGGAATGACGCACCCGGCCGATCCATTCATCGACCTTGTGGCCGGGCAGCTGGCCGCCTTCACCGGGCTTGGCACCCTGTGCCATTTTGATTTGGATATCATCCGCATTGACCAGATATTCGCCAGTGACGCCAAAGCGACCGGAGGCGACCTGCTTGATGGCGGAGCGCATGCTGTCGCCATTTTCCATGATGCCAAAGCGCACGGCTTCTTCCCCACCTTCACCGGTGTTGGACTTGCCGCCCAAACGGTTCATGGCGATAGCGATATTGGTGTGGGCTTCCCACGAGATTGAGCCGAAAGACATGGCCCCTGTGGAAAAACGCTTAACGATTTCAGAAACCGGCTCGACCTCATCAATGGAAATGGATTTGCCTTTGGTAAATCTGAACAGGCCACGCAGGTTTTTCAGTTTCTGGTCATGATCGTTGATCAAGGCTGAATACGTCTTGAAGCCGTCATAATCGTTGCTGCGAACGGCATGTTGCAAAGCGGAGATAGTTTGAGGATTCCAGATGTGCTCTTCGCCCCGCACCCGGTAGGCCAGTTCGCCGCCAACATCCAGGGCTTCGCGATAAATCGGGGCGGTGCCGTATGCGTTACGGTGGCGCAATATGGTTTCTTCGGCAATTTCGCTTAAGGATACGCCTTCAATGGTCGTCGCTGTGCCCGTGAAGTACTTGTCAACGAAGGCACTGGAAAGGCCGACTGCATCGAAAATCTGTGCCCCACAATAGGACTGATAGGTGGAGATGCCCATCTTGGACATGACCTTCAAAATGCCTTTATTGACGGCCTTGACGTAACGCTTGTGGGCTTCTTTTGCGCTGATGACTTCATTGAAGCCGTGGCGCAAGTGAGACAGGGATTCAAACACCAGATAAGGATTGATGGCTTCCGCGCCGTAACCGGCAAGCAGACAAAAATCATGAACCTGGCGAACTTCACCGGTCTCCACAACCAGGCCGACTTCAGTACGCAAGCCTTCGCGGATCAGGTGATGATGGACTGCGGCAGTCGCCAGCAGGGCCGGAATGGCAACCCGGTCTGCGTTGACGCCGCGATCGGACAAAATCAAAATATTGTGGTCTTCGCTAACAACTTCCTGCGCCTTTTGGCACAATTGATCGAGCGCAGCTTCCATTCCTTCGCTGCCTTCATCAGCCGGATAGCAAATATCCAGAGTATAAGTGACGAAGGCTTCTTTAACGTTGTTTTCAATACGGCGAATTTTTTCCAGATCAACGTTGGAAAGGACCGGTTGCTGAACCTCCAAACGCATGTGGTTGCCGCCAGTTTCCAGATCAAGGAGATTAGGCCGGGGACCAATCAGGGAGACCAGCGACATGACGGACTCTTCGCGGATCGGATCAATGGGCGGGTTGGTGACCTGGGCAAAATTCTGCTTGAAATAGGAGTACAGCATCTTCGAGCGGCTGGACAGAACGGCCGGCGGGATGTCACTACCCATGGAGCTCAAAGGATCAATTCCTCCGACGGCCATGGGGCCAATGTAGAACTTGATATCTTCCTGGGTGTAACCAAAGGCCTGCTGACGTTCCTGGATCGTTTTCTTGTCCGGCGTCATAGACGAGACTTCTTCGGGCAGGTCATCCAGTAAAATCTGGGTTTCATCGAGCCACTTTTGATAGGGCTTGGCCTGGGCCAGGGTCTCTTTCAGTTCCGCATCATCAACGATGCGACCTTCTTCCAGATCAATCAGCAGCATCTTGCCCGGCTGCAAGCGCCATTTTTTGACGATTGAGCTTTCCGGCACCGGCAAGGCACCGACTTCCGATCCGACGATAACCTTGTCGTCATCGGTGATGATATAGCGTGACGGGCGCAAGCCGTTGCGATCCAGGGTCGCGCCAATCTGACGACCATCGGTGAAGGCCATGGCGGCGGGGCCGTCCCAGGGTTCCATCAAAGCGGCGTGGTATTCATAAAAAGCGCGGCGCTCCTCATCCATCAGAGGGTTGCCAGACCAGGCTTCCGGAATCATGATCATCATGGCGTGGGCCAGGGAATAACCGCCTGCAACGAGTAGTTCCATGGCGTTATCGAAGGTCGCCGAATCAGAGGCGCCATCGCCAATCAGGGGCCATAGTTTTTCCAGATCCGGTCCGAGAATATCCGAGCTCATGTTATGGCGACGGGCATGCATCCAGTTGATGTTGCCACGCACCGTGTTGATCTCGCCGTTGTGGCATAAAAAACGGAACGGCTGGGCCAGGGGCCAGGACGGGAAGGTGTTGGTGGAGAAGCGCTGATGGACAAGGGCGAGGGCAGACTGGCAACGCTCGTCATTCAAATCCGTGAAGTACTTATCAACGTTGCCAACCAGCATCATGCCTTTGTAGACAATGGTTCTGGAGGACATGGACGGAATATAGAATTCTTCCCGATCTTCCAGTTCAACATCCCAGACTTCATGGTGGACCTGTTTGCGAATGACGAACAGCTTGCGCTCGAAGGCGTCCGTATCGGCGCAGTTGTCACCGCGAGCGATAAATATCTGTCGTATGACAGGCTCAATAGGCTTGACGCTTTCGCCCAGAACACTGTTATCGACGGGCAGATCGCGCCAGCCAATTATGCGTTGGCCTTCTTCAGCAACAACCTTGTCGAAAGCATCCAGACAGGCTTTCCTGGTTTTTTTATTTTGTGGCAAAAACACCATGCCAACCGCATAGTCGCCCACACCCGGTAGATCAAAGCCCAGTTTGGCACATTCTTCCCGGTACAAGAGGTCAGGAATCTGTATCAGGATACCTGCGCCGTCACCGGCTAAAGGATCAGCACCAACGGCGCCGCGATGGTCCAGATTGATAAGAATCTGTAAACCCTGACGAACAATATCGTGAGACTTGCGGTTCTTGATATCGGCGATAAAACCGAGACCGCAGTTGTCATGTTCATTGCTTGGGTCATAAAGCCCCTGTTTTGGGGGCAGCCCGGGCGCTTGGGGCCAAACCTGTTGGCTCATGGGATAAATCTCTTATAAGAATAAATTCGAATGGGGGGCTTTAAATATCAAATCAGAGTATAGCTTGCCAATCATAAAAAATATAATTTTGTCCACATTATGAGGAATGGAGAAAGAATCCGTGCCGGGGAAGCATTTTCAGGGTTGGGTGTGACCTAACCCAGTGTTATAAGATGCCCAATATATTGAAAGGATTGACGTGCCTGTTCTACATATTGTGGTTTTAGCCTTGGTTCAGGGAATTACCGAGTTTCTGCCTGTAAGTTCTTCCGGGCATTTGGTGCTTGTCCCTATTTTTGCGGGTTGGCCGGACCAGGGCCTGATTATTGATGTCGCCGTGCATGTGGGCACCCTTGGGGCCGTTGTTTTGTACTTCTGGCGCGATATTTTTGCCATGCTCAGGGGGCTGCTTATGGCCTCGCGCGGGCGCAAGGACCCATATGCCAAGCTTGCCGGGTTGCTGGTCCTGGCTACATTCCCGGTTATTGCCGCTGGATATGGGCTCAATCACTACGCCGTGGATGGCTTGCGGTCTCTCAATGTCATTGCCTGGACGACACTCGGTTTTGGCATTGTTCTGTGGATTACGGACAAGGTTGGCATGACCTTGCGCCGGGTCGAACATCTGGGCATTAGCGATGCGCTGATTATTGGCTTCGTCCAGGTGCTGGCGCTGGTGCCGGGGACGTCTCGTTCGGGCATTACCATGTCGGCGGCGAGAATTCTCGGCATGGAAAGAAGCGATGCGGCCCGTTTTTCAATGTTGCTGTCGATCCCGACAATTATCGGTGCCGGGACTCTGGCCGGATTAGATCTATATCGCGCCGGTGATGTCCGCTTGACGGCGGATGCTATTTTGGCGGCGGGACTTTCTTTCGTCACGGCCCTGATAGCGATAACTCTGTTGATGGTCTGGCTCAAGCGTTCCAGCTTTACGCCCTTTGTGATCTACCGCATCGTGCTGGGTTGCGGCTTGCTCGGGCTGTCTTATGGTTATCTGGGTTAGATCAAACGGCCCTAATAGCCCGCGCCCATATCAACCAGATCGTTAGGCGTTTCGCCGCGGCGGATACGGCGGATGTTTTCGGCGATTTCCCGGGCGGCGGATTGAGGCGATGACAGGCTGGCGATATGGGGAGTGACGATGATCTTAGGGTGGTCCCAGATGGGATTATCTGTAGGTAGGGGTTCGGTGCAAAACACATCCAGGGCCGCCCCGGCCATATGGCCCCTATCCAGGGCCGCCAGTAAATCTTCTTCAACAATTTGCAAGCCCCGGCCCGAATTGATGACATAAGCGCCCTTGGGTAATTGGGACAGGGTTTCAGCATTGAGAATGCCTTGGGTTTCCGGCGTTAACGGCAACAGGCAAACAAGAATGTCTGTCCGCGCGAGGAAGTCTTTAAGGCCGCCCGGTCCATAAAAGGACTGGACGCCATCAATGTGTTTTTCGCTACGGCTCCACCCGGCGATTTTAAATCCAAAGGGGGCAAGGTGGCTGGCCGCGTCTGCCCCCAGGTTACCCAGACCCAGAATGCCGACCCGCTTTTGCAAGGTGTCGTCCTGGACAAGTTCCTGCCAGTCATGGTCCCGTTGCATTTGATCATAAACATGGAACTTGCGATGAAAGTGCAGCACCCGGTGGACGACGAATTCGCTCATGTGGCGGGTCAGGGCCGGGTCGATCATGCGAATCAGGGCAACATCTTTCGGGTAGGTTTCATCAGCCAGTATGGTATCGACCCCGGCCCCCAGGTTGATCACTGCTTTCAGGTTGGGGAACTGTTTCAGGACCCCCGGGTTGGGCCGCCAGACGATGGCGATATCCACATTTCCCGGATCATCAAGGCCGTCCATGCCATCGGGCCAGACATGAAAGTTCCGGGCGAAATCAATTTCCGGCAGGACCGGTATCAAGGCATCGCGCCAGCGCGCTGCCGGGTCGTCAGGGCTGATGTAGACGAGGGCATGGGTCATTTTTAAGTTCCCACAACACCGCTGTCGTCTGCCTTCATTTCCAGGGCCGCGGCCATGAGGGCGCGGGTGTAAGGTTTTGTTGGATTGGCAAAAATTTCCGCTGTCGGGCCTTGTTCGACGATCTTGCCCTGGCGCATGACGACAATGTGGTGAGACACCGCGCGGACCACCTTTAAATCGTGAGAGATAAACATATAGGTCAGGCCGTGGCGTTGTTGCAGGTCGCGCAGCAAGTCGACAATTTGCGCCTGTACGGACATATCCAGCGCACTTGTCGGCTCGTCCATAACAATGAAATCAGGTTTCAGGACCAGGGCCCGGGCGATTGAAATACGCTGACGCTGGCCACCGGAAAATTCGTGGGGGTAGCGCTCCATCATATCCGGTTCAAGTCCGACTTCTTTTAAAGTCTCGGCGATCAGGGTGCGGCTTTCCTCAGCATTACCACCAAGGCCGTGTACCTTTAATCCCTCGCCAACGATCTGGCTGATGGAAAGCCTGGGGCTCAAGGACCCAAACGGATCCTGGAAGACGATCTGCAGGCGCTTGCGAAGGGGACGCAGGGATTTTTCCGGGATGGTGTGCAAGTCCTCGCCATCAAACACGATACCGCCTTCGCAGCCTTCCAGTCTAAGCAGGGCCCGAGCCAGTGTGCTTTTACCGGACCCTGATTCGCCAACCACTCCCAGCGTGTGGCCGCGTTTGATGGACAGACTAACACCATCGACCGCCTTGACGTGCCCCGTGGTGCGGCGCATCAAGCCTTGCTTAATGGGGAACCAGACCTTGATGTGGTTGCCGCTCATCAAGGTTGTCGCATTGGGGTTCGCGGCTTCGGGTGTGCCTTTGGGTTCGGCCTCAAGCAGGTGTTTGGTATAGGGGGCCTGCGGGTTGTCAAAGACATCGGCAATGGTTCCTTGTTCGACAACGTGCCCGGCATTCATGACCAGGACCCGGTCAGCCATTTTACGAACGACGCCAAGATCATGGGTGATCAGCAACAGGGCCATGCCCAGCTTGTCGCGTAGCTCGATCAACAATTTAAGCAGTTGCGCCTGAATGGTCACATCAACGGCAGTGGTCGGCTCATCTGCAATGAGAAGGTCAGGCTCATTGGCCAGGGCCATGGCAATCATCACACGTTGCTGTTGTCCGCCTGAAAACTGGTGCGGCAGGGCATCCAGACGATCTATCGCTTCTGTCAGACCAACAAGTTCAAGCAGCTCGATAACCCGGGCCCGGGCCTGAGCCTTGTCCATCATTTTGTGGACAAACAGGACTTCGCTGATTTGTTTCTCGATAGAATGAAGCGGGTTCAGGGAGTTCAGTGGCTCCTGAAAAATCATGGCGATACGGTTGCCGCGAAGGCCACGCATGCGCGCTTCATCGGCATTTATTAATTCCTCACCGGCAAAGGTGATCGAGCCAGAAGGATGATGGGCCGCGGGATATGGCAGCAGCTTCATGACTGATAGTGCCGTCACAGATTTGCCGGACCCGGACTCCCCGACAAGGGCGACGGTCTCGCCCTTGTCGATCTTGAGGGATGCCCCTTGCATGGCCTTGATTTCTTTCGCGCCGTTGCCAAAGGAAACACTCAGGTCTTTAATTTCAAGCAGGCTCATTTGACAGTTTTCCTCATCGGAACGTTTTTCTGGGGTCAAAGGCATCGCGGACGGCTTCCCCGACAAAGATTAGCAGACTCAACATCACCGCCAGCACGAAAAAGGCGGTCAGGCCCAGCCATGGCGCTTGCAGGTTGGCCTTACCCTGATTAAGCAATTCACCCAATGACGGTGACCCTGCGGGCAGGCCGAAGCCTAAAAAGTCGAGGGCCGTTAGTGTTGTGATGGACCCGTTCAGGATAAACGGGAGGAACGTCACCGTCGCCACCATGGCGTTGGGCAGGATGTGTTTGAACATGATTGTCCAGTCGTCAACGCCCAGGGCCTTGGCGGCGCGCACATAATCGAAATTTCTGGCGCGCAGGAATTCGGCCCGCACGACCCCGACCAGGGCCATCCATGAAAACATCAGCATTAACCCCAGCAACCACCAGAAATTGGGTTCAACCACGCTGGCCAGAATAATCAAAAGGTACAGTGTCGGAAGGCCAGACCAGATTTCAATGAAGCGTTGGAATATCAAATCGGTCAGGCCGCCAAAAAAGCCCTGCACGGCGCCCGAGGCAATGCCGATGATGGAACTGAACAAGGTCAACGCCAAACCAAACAGAACCGAAATGCGAAACCCGTAAATCAGACGGGCGGCAACGTCGCGGCCTTGATCGTCCGTGCCCAGCCAGTTCAGATCAGACGGCGGGGCCGGGGCCGGGACGCTCAATTCGTAATTGACCGTGTCATAACTGAAACGGATCAAGGGCCAGATGATCCAGCCTTTTTCCTCAATCATTTCGCGCACTTCAGGGTCGGCGTATTCGGTTGTTGTTTCAAGGAAGCCGCCAAATACGGTTTCCGGGTAATCAATAAAAACCGGCACGTACATGTCGCCGTCAAAGTTAACCAGAATGGGTTTATCGTTGGCGATTAGCTCGGCGAACAGGCTGGTGACGAAAAGCGCTAGAAATATCCACAAGGACCAGTAGCCGCGCCTGTTGGCGCGAAAGTTGATTAGTCTACGTATGGCCAGTGGGCTCAGGCGCATGATGTTCAGCCCCCGCGCTTTTCAAAATCAATACGCGGATCGATCACGTGATACATCATATCGCCCAGCAAATTCAGCAGCAAACCCAGCAAGGTGAAGAAATACAGGGTCCCGAACATGACCGGATAATCCCGGTTGATCGCGGCTTCGAAACCCAACAAGCCAAGACCATCCAGGGAGAAAATAATCTCCGTCAGCAGCGCCCCGGTAAACAAAATACCGACGAAGGCACTGGGGAATCCAGCCACCACAATCAGCATGGCGTTGCGAAAAATGTGGCCGTATAGAACCCGGTTTTCGCTAAGGCCCTTGGACCTGGCGGTGACGACATATTGCTTGTTGATCTCGTCCAGGAAAGAGTTCTTCGTCAGCATGGTTAGTCCGGCAAAGCCACCAATCACCATGGACGCAATTGGTAGTGCCATGTGCCAGAAATAATCAGTGATCTGGCCGAAGGTTGAAAGCTCGCTAAAATTATCGGAGGTTAGTCCGCGCAAGGGGAACCAGTCGAAATAACGCCCGCCTGCGAAGACGACGATCAGGGCGATGGCAAACAAAAAGGCGGGGACCGCGTTGCCGATGATGACGACGGCGCTGGACCACACATCGAAAGTTGATCCATCGCGCACTGCCTTTGCGACCCCTAAGGGAATGGAAATCAGATAGACCAACAGGGTTGTCCATAGGCCCAGGGAAATCGACACGGGCATTTTATCGACGACGAGATCAAAAACACTGCGGTCACGAAAAAAACTGTCCCCGAAATCGAAGCGCACGTAATTAGTCATCATCAGATAAAAGCGTTCATGGGCCGGTTTATCGAAGCCAAACTGGCGCTCGATTTCCTTGATGAATTCCGGATCCAGGCCTTGCGCCCCCCGGTACTTGCTTTGCCCGGATGGGGTCCCCGACGCCGCAGATTTTCCGGCGCTACTGACTTCACCGCCGCCAGTGCCGCTGACCCGCGCAGTGGCGTCAACATTAAGTCCTTGAATTTTCGCCAGGGCCTGTTCAACCGGGCCACCGGGGGCCGATTGAACAATGACGAAATTGACCACCATGATCCCGAACAAAGTCGGGATGATCAGAAGCAAGCGGCGTAAGGCGTATGCGAGCATGGGTTATTCAGCCTTAAGTGATTTTTTGGCATTTCGCATTTTCGCAGCACTTTCAGGGTTGACCCACCAGGTGTCAAACTGGGTGCCTTGCAAGGGAGTAATGTCAGGGCGTTGGAACTTGTTCCAGAAGATCAGTCGGTCGTAATCCAGATGCCAGTGAGGAATCACGTAATGGCCCCATTGCATGACCCTGTCCAGGGCCTTGGTGCGGGTGACCAGGCTTTTACGGTCAGGTGCCGCAATCAGGCTTTCGATCAACTGGTCGATGACAGGATCACTGACACCAATCACATTGCGGCTGCCGTTTTGTTTTGCCGCAGCTGTGCTCCAAAAATCCCTTTGCTCGTTGCCTGGGGACATTGAGGCCCCCCTGGCCGACACAATCATATCAAAATCAAACGTTTCCAACCGCCTTAGGTATTGAGACGAGTCGACGGTGCGGACCCGGGCTTTTATCCCCAAGCGTTCCAGGTTTTTAGTAAAGGGAAGAGCGATGCGTTCAAACAATGGACTAACCAGCAGGATTTCAAATTCCATGGCCGCGCCTGTGTCAATATTGACGCGCTTTTTGTCCTTAATGACCCAGCCAGCTTCTTTCAGTAAAGCATCGCCGGTTTTCAGGTTGGCGCGGATGCGACCGTCTCCGTTAGTCTTTGGCGGCCTGTATTCATGGGTGAAGACGGCATCTGGTATGCGGCCCCGGTAAGCTTCTAAAATTGCCAGTTCGTCCTTGCCGGGCAGGCCCGTTGCCGCCAGTTCTGAATTGTCGAAGTAGGATCGAGAACGGACATATTGGCCGTAAAACAGATTGCGATTGGACCATTCGAAATCAAAGGCTGAAGCCAAAGCCTGTCGCACCCTGGCATCTGAAAACATGGGGCGGCGCATGTTGTAGGCAAAGCCCTGCATGCCGGCGACCCGGTTGTGTTTGATTTCTTCTTTTCGCACCAGGCCTTTTTTCAGGGCCGGAAAATCATAAGCGGTGGCCCAGGTTTTTGAGGAATTTTCGGCCTTGAAATCAAATTCCCCGGCCTTGAAGGCTTCGACCAGAACGGTTGTATCCCGGTAATAGTCGTAGCGGATGGTATTGAAATTATCCTGGCCTTTTTTAACCGGCAAATCGCGGCCCCAGTAATCGGCAACACGTTTGTATTTGATAAATCGTCCAGCTTCGAACTCTTCAATTTCGTAGGGGCCACTACCCAAAGGCTTGTCCAAGGTGGTTTTCGAAAAATCTTTATCCTGCCAGTAGTGCTTTGGCAGTACCGGAATTTGCCCCATGATCAAGGGTAATTCCCTGTTTTCGCCGGGTTTGAAGGAAAAACGTACGGTCAGGCCATTGATTTTCTCGACCTTGGCGACGCTGGCGTAATAATAGCGGTAAAATGGCTGACCTTTTTCGATCAGGGTGTTGAAGGACCAGATAACGTCGTCCGCAGTAACCGACTTGCCATCATGCCAGCGGGCTTCTTTTCTAATGACAAACTGAACCCAGGACCGGTCCTCGGGGGTTTCCACGCTTTCAGCCAATAGCCCATATCCAGAAAAAGCCTCATCTGCATTGAAGCTCAGAAGGGTATCGTACAGGTTGCCTAACCCCGCCGCAGCCTCGCCCTTGACAATGAAATTATTGAAATTGTCGAAGCTTCCCGTCGTCGCCAGCTTGACGTCTCCGCCTTTTGGGGCGGCTGGATTGACGTAATCAAAGTGGGTGAACCCTGCGGCGTATTTTGCCTGTCCGTGCATGGCCAGGCCATGGGCGGGTTCAGCGTTGCCCGGATTGGCCCCTGTCATAAAAATTACAGTACTTAGCAAAGCGGCGGCGATACGTATCAAGTGGAATGCTCCTGAATATTTATGAAAGGCGGTAATTGAAACCTTAATCTGGAAATGAGCTGAGATTGTGGCGCGACACCCGGCCATGATCAAGGACGACTTTAGGCACCGGGCCTGCCGCACCATACCTGGCGCCTGTGTCAGGTTGTTGTCACTTTATGGGAGTACCAATATTAGGAACAGGGGAAATGAATATCGTGAACAGTTACGACCTTAGCCATCTGGACGTAATGCTTGTTGAAAAACACGGCGACATGCGCCGGTTGTTTCGCGATGTCTTGTGTCAACTGGGCCTTAGCAAGGTGCGTGACTGTGGCAATGTGGGTACTGCCTTAGAGATGTTTCAGGAGACCCCGGCTGATCTGGTTTTGACTGACTGGTCGCCAGGACTTGACGGTGTTGACTTGCTTAGGAAATTGCGCCAGTCAGGTCTGAGCAGCAATCCTTTTGTTCCCGTCGTTGTCGTTACAGCTAATACGGAATCCCGCCATATATACACGGCCCGGAATTCCGGCATGACTGAGTATCTGGCCAAGCCGATTACGGCAACCAGGGTCTATACAAGGATTTGTTCTGTCATTGAAAAACGCCGAATGTTTATCTCAAATCATGATTTTTTCGGGCCGGACCGCCGCCGTCTTATGAAGGACGTGTTTGCTGGGGAAAACCGTCGTCTGGACGGTAATGTTAATGGTTCTGAGCGGCGTGGTTACACGTCGATGGCCTATAGCAGAATGACCCGTAGAGATGAGAATGCCAGTGTTCCAGGAGTTATTGCCTCCAGGAACGCCACGTTGCCCCAAGGGGATGCTCATTAGCGAGAGGAATCCGCTTCCCTCGCTAAAGCTCCCCTATCCCCGGATCGTTTCGACGATCCGGGGTTTTTTCCTTTAAAAGCAGTTAGCCCGCGAGCAAATCATGCACTGTGTCAGCCAGGGCGGGCTCACCGGCGGCAAGGACACGACCATCTGAGTGCAGGCAAAGGGGCTTGCCCTGCCAGTCGGCCATATAGCCACCCGCACCTGTGACGACAGGAACCAGGGCGCAAAAATCGTAAATCCCCATGGTGGCCTCAACAACCAAATCGCAAGCGCCATTGGCAAGCAAGCCATAGGCATAACAGTCGATTCCGTAAAGCGTGATATGGGCCTGCTTTCGCACCCGCTCAAAAGCCGTGAAATCTTCGCCAGGGAACATATGGGGCGATGTCGCATATAACCAGGCATCGTTAATGCTGGAACAGGGACGGACCCGGACGCTTTCGCCATTAAACAGTGTCGGGCGGCCCTCGCATCCGACCCACCGCTCATTCAGGGCTGGCATGTCGATGATGCCGATGACCGGCAGACCGTCTTTCAGCAAGGAGACAAGGGTCCCAAACAGGGGTGTTCCGGTAATGAAAGACTTGGTGCCATCGATGGGATCAAGGGCCCACACGTACTGGGCATCAATGTTCTTGTTTTCGAATTCTTCACCCAGGATGCCGTGATCAGGAAAAGCCTCCTCAATCAGGGCGCGCATGGCCTGTTCGGTCTCCCTGTCTGCGATGGTAACAGGGGTTAAGTCTTCCTTGGCAATGGCTTGCAAGGGTTTCCTGAAATAGGACATGACAATTGTGCGGGCCGTATCGGCCAGTCGTTCGGCCAGTTCCAGTTCCTTGACGTACATTTTGATCAGTCCACCAGGGCTTTTGGACTTTCACTCAAGGCCCTTAAATAACCGATCAGGGCGGCGCGCTGGAGCGGGTCTTTATAGTCTTTGATGGACATGCGGGTTCCCACCACGAAAGTTTTGGGGCTCTTCAAGAAGGCGTCCAGCTCGGCAAAAGTCCAGGTGCCCCCTTTCTGTTTCATGGCTTCTGAATAGTTGAAGCCTTCCATGCTGCCCTTGTCGCGTCCGACCACATTCCACAGATTAGGCCCGACGCGGTTTTTACCATCCTTGTCGGACGTATGGCAGGACTTGCATTTGCGAAACGCCTTCTTGCCTGCTTGTGGATCATAGGCGGCCAACAGGCTGGTAATATCGCCGACCTGGCTGGCGGCTTTGACAGCTTCAGGGGCGGGCGTGGCGGGCTTTGCGGCGACAGCATCTTTGGCTTTTAGTACAGGTGGCGCCATTTGCGGACGGATCGCCAATTCGCCAATGACATTGACAATGACAAGCAATCCCACGGCAATGACCAGGGAAAGCAAGATTTTATCTAAAAAATGGGACTTCATAACAGACAATCCTTTGTTTCGTTCTTTAGCTGTTGTTAAAACCCGCGTGTGCAAAATCAGTTTCAGCCCGACGCGCCATCGTTATACTGCATAACAATAGACGTAGAAACCATGACGAAGATATACAGAAGATATACAAATGACTGAAAATGGACAATCACGCAGCGCCCCAGTCAATCCGCTGGTTATTGTTCCGGCCAGAATGACGTCAACCCGGCTGCCCGGAAAGCCTCTTGCCCAAATAAATGGCGTGCCCATGATCGTCCAGGTCTGGCAACGCGCCATGGAAGCAGATGTCGGGCCGGTGGTGGTCGCGTGCGCCGAACAGGAAATCTTTCAGGCCGTAAGTGATGCGGGTGGTCGAGCGGTGTTGACGGATCCGGATCACCCTTCAGGTTCTGACAGGGCCTATGAAGCCCTCAGCGTCATTGATCCCGACGCCAGTCATGATGCCATCGTCAACGTTCAGGGTGATTTGCCAACCATTGAGCCTGAAGCGGTGTGCGCCGCCCTTCTGCCTTTGGCGGACGCGCAAGTGGATATTGCTACCCTGGTCAGCGAAATCACAGAAGAGGAAGAAAAAGACAATCCAAATGTGGTCAAGGCGGCAGTCTCATTCGTGGACGGAGCAACAATCGGCCGCGCCCTGTTTTTCTCGCGCCAGCGCATTCCTTCAGGGGAGGGACCGCTGTATCATCATATTGGTCTGTACGCCTTTCGCCGTGCGGCGTTGGAACATTTCATCGCCCTTACACCGGCACCGCTGGAGCGTCGTGAAAGTTTGGAGCAGTTGCGCGCCCTTGAAGCGGGCATGCGGATTGATGCGGCCCTCGTTGACACTGTGCCGCTTGGTGTTGATACTCCGGCGGACCTTGAGCGGGCGCGCCAAATGCTGGCGACAATGAATAATTAAAGGCTGACAAAATGAGCGACGCACATAAAATAATCGCCTTTCAGGGCGCACCGGGGGCCTATTCGGACCTGGCGTGCCGGGGTGTCCATCCTGAAATGGAAACACTGCCTTGTCACACTTTTGAAGACACCTTTGCCGCCGTCCATGAGGGGCGGGCCAGGCTGGCGATGATTCCCATTGATAATTCGGTTGCAGGCAGGGTTGCGGATATTCATCATCTGCTGCCTGACTCCAACCTGCACATTATCGGCGAGCACTTCCAGCGGGTCGATCATCACCTGTTGGCCCTGCCGGGGACAAAAATTAACAATTTGACCCATGTTCATTCCCACGTCCATGCCCTGCCGCAATGCCGTGAGGTTATCCGTGAGCTAGGGCTTGAGCCCGTGATCTACGCTGATACCGCCGCGGGGGCGAGAATGATTTCTGAAAGTGGCGATCATACCCAGGCAGCGATTGCGTCTGAACTTGCCGGAAAGATTTACGGCCTTGAGTCCCTGCGCGCCAATATCGAAGACGCAGAGCACAACACCACCCGTTTCTTGATCATGTCTCAGGAATCTGATTTTCCAGGTCTTGATGATGGCGACTGGGTAACCAGCTTTGTCTTCAAGGTTCGCAATGTCCCGGCGGCGCTATACAAGGCCATGGGCGGCTTTTCTACAAACGGCGTTAACATGACCAAGCTGGAAAGCTACATGGTCGATGGCAATTTTTACGCGGCCCAGTTTTATGCGGAAATTGAAGGCCATCTGGACGAAGAAAATGTCCAACTGGCCATGGAAGAGCTCGATTTCTTTACCTCATGGGTAAAGGTTATGGGTGTCTTTCCGGCCAATGCCTTCCGCCTGGAACAAAGAGGTTAACCTTCCGCCAGCCAATCCTTGATGAGCCACGATGCGATTGAATCCTCGCGCGGTAGATTCAATCCGGATGTGGGGGCGTTGGCAACGACGCTTCTGGGGAACCAGCGCGCGTCTTCAATTTCATTGGGGTCAATATTGATCTCGGTTGACGTCGCACGGGCACGAAAGCCAAGCATTAACGAGGCCGGAAACGGCCATGGCTGCGAAGCCCGGTACTGGACGTCTTCGACAGTGATTCCGGTTTCTTCGAAAACTTCACGGGTCACGGCCTGTTCCAGGCTTTCCCCCTGATCAACGAAACCGGCCAATGCTGAGTACATGCCTTCCCTGAAACGGTGACCGCGTCCCATCAGGCAGGCGCCGCCATCAGGACCGGGCCGGGTGACAAGCATGATCACCGCCGGGTCCGTGCGCGGGAAGTGTTCGCGGCCGCATTCAGAGTTGGAGCATCGGCGCATGCGTCCCCCCTGCGCCGATAGGCTGGCAGAGCCGCAATTACTGCAAAAACGGTTGTTGGCGTGCCAGAACATCAGGCCACGGGCATGGGCCAGCATGGATCCTTCGTGGCCATCCATAAGCACACCAACTTGACGCAGGTCGGTGAATTGGGCCCGGCCCATCATTGCCGCTAAAGAAGGCAGTTCATGTTCTGAAAGATCGACGGCGAAGTAGGCGCTGGCGTTATGGTCGCCGGCCTCGGGTCCGTCCATGCCCAGCAAGGCGATTTCTCCGGCAATCTCCAGCAAGCCCCGGGCATGATCACCTGTAAGGGTAATGGCGCTCGGCGACTCGTGATCAAGAATCAGGCTCAGATTCTTCCAAACAGGCACGATTCGGGTATTTCGGTCGGATAAACGCGCTTTCAGCCAATTTTCATCAGAAAAAAATTCAGGTGCCCTGAACAGTTGATTTTGCGAGTAGTGGATTGATTTGGACATGGTAAGAGCCTGAACTGATGGAGGTTTTAGAGAGGCGCATAATCACACGTTGCGATGGAGCTTTAAACCTTCAATTGATAAATCGGCACAACTTCTTGGCAAATATGCTTTTTATGTTGGTTCTCAATGGCTGAATTGTTAATTTTTGGGCACGAGTAAACAGGCGCAATCCCTAGGGCAGTTGGGGGAGCGTTAACGGGGATGATTTTTACGCATGCTGGCTTTCCGGCACACTGCTCTTATGCTCGCCTTGCTTGTCCTGTCTGCGTGCGCTTATACGCCGGGGGGTAGTGGCTTTCCTTGGGCTGTGTGTAAGGAAGATTCATCACAATATCTGCAAGGTGTTGATTGGGATCAAGCAAGAAAGCTTAATATCCGAATTCGCCAGGGCGATTTTTCCCCCACTTATCTGGGTCTGTATATGGGCCAACCTTACGTCCTAAGCATTGAAAATGCTGACGATGGCAACCATTCATTCCGGGCTATGGAGTTCTTTCGCGCCGTAGCAGTTGCTGGCGTAAGCGCCGATGGCGGCGACTTTCAGCACGTCGAGTGTTTGGAAGGGGTTACTATTCCCCCGCGCACAAAAACCACGTTGCGTTTCGTCGCGGTCAGGGACGGAACTTATGAATTCGATGACAACTCGTTAATGATTTCCCTGGCCATGATTGGCAGTGGTGGCGGATTTATTACCATTGAGCCGCCGCGGACATTCATCGAAAGCCCCCTTAAGCACCTGAATTTGTTTGATCACAAGCCCATTGATGTGACGCCGAACCCGAGCAATCCTGATGGCGCTGCCGGGCCAGCCCCGGGCCTTGGTCTGTTTGATGATCAGGAAACCCCGGATGCGCCGCCCAGTGGATTGTTCGACGATCAGGAAAATACGACGCCAGATCAACCCTCTAGCTTGTTTGATGACCCTGCACCAGAACAGCCCATAGATCCCGCACCGTCGCAACCCGTGGAATCTGTCGGTGTCCCACCAGGTTCCGATACGCCTCCGTCAGAGGGCCTGTTTGATGGGTCGCCAGAAACACCTGTGGCCGATCAAGGGCCTGTGGTGCCATCAGAAGCTCCGTCAGAGGGCCTTTTTGACGCGCCGCCAGAAACACCCGTGGCCGATCAAGCGCCTGTGGTGCCATCAGAAGCTCCATCAGAGGGCCTGTTTGACGCGCCGCCAGAAACACCCGTGGCCGATCAAGTGCCTGTGGTTCCATCAGAAGCTCCGTCAGAGGGCTTATTCGAAGCACCGCCAGAAATCCCTGTGGCCGATCAAGCACCTGATATTCCATCAGAATCCCCGACAGAGGGCCAATTTGATGTGCCGCCAGAAACCCCTGTGGCTGATCAAGCGCCTGCTCTCCCTGCGGTTCCAGGAGATGACTCAGAGGAAGTACTGTTCGTAGAGGAAGTACCAGCGGCTGATCAGGCACCTGTCGTCCCTGCGGTTCCAGGAGATGACTCAGAGGAAGAACTGTTCGTAGAGGAAGTGCCAGTGGCTGTAGAGGCCCCGGAAACCCCTGCGATTGTTTCGGATTTAACACAACCAATAGCCCCTGAGGCTATGCCGGAAGGGTTCCAGTTTCTGGAAGGCCCAGCGGCAGACGTTTACTCGGATCCCCCGGATAACGTTAGAACCCGGCCAGGTTCTGGCGGCGATGGCGGTGAAGACAGGCTCGATAGTTCGGGCTGATAAATTTATCTAGGTTGGTTTTCTCCCCGTTAACCAACCTAGATTTCATTGACCAACCCTCCCGGTGGACTGCTATAGTGCACGCGGGGGATCGGTGTTGGGCGAACTGCTCGCCAACCCGGTCAGATCCGGAAGGAAGCAGCCGTAACGAGATTCGGTTCGGGTCAACATTCGGTCTCCCACCTTTTTTTCTTCGCTCTCATCCCATCTGGGTTATTCTGATCAGACCATGACTAAAAAGAGCGAATCCGAATCACAAGACGATTATACAGTACTTGCGCGAAAGTACCGCCCAACATCGTTTGATGGCCTGATTGGCCAGGAAGCGATGGTGCGGACCCTGACCAATGCCATCGACTCAGGGCGCCTGGCCCATGCTTTTGTGCTGACCGGTGTGCGCGGCGTTGGCAAGACGACGACGGCGCGCATTATCGCCCGTGTCCTTAACTGTATTGGTGAAGACGGTACCGGCGGCCCAACGGCGTCACCGTGCGGGGTTTGCGAACACTGCACCGCCATTGCTGAAGACCGCCATGTGGATGTGCTGGAAATGGATGCGGCCAGCCGCACCGGTGTTGATGATATCCGCGAATTGATAGACGGCGTGCGCTACCGCCCGACGTCGGCCCGCTATAAGGTATACATCATTGATGAAGTGCACATGCTATCCAAGAACGCCTTCAATGCTTTGCTCAAGACCCTGGAAGAACCGCCGGAGCATGTGAAGTTTATTTTCGCAACGACGGAAATCCGCAAAATTCCGGTAACAGTGCTTAGCCGCTGTCAGCGCTTTGATCTAAGGCGTGTGGATGGGGAAACACTGAGCACCCATTTCAAGGGTGTCGCCAATAGTGAAGGGGCACAAATCAGCGAGGCGGCGTTAAGCCTGATTGCGCGGGCTGCCGATGGCTCCGTGCGCGATGGTCTCAGCCTTCTTGATCAAGCCATCGCCCATGGCTCTGGTGCGGTTGATGACCAGCAAATCAGGGACATGCTGGGTCTGGCCGACCGCTCACAAACCTTCGAGCTGCTTGAAGCGGTTCTGAAAGGCGATATCGCCCCGGCCCTTACTTTGTTCGAGCAGCTCTATAAGGACGGGGCCGACCCAACCAGCGTCATCGAAGACTTACTGGAAATCACTCATTGGCTGACCCGTATCAAGATCGTCCCAAGTGCAGCTGATGACCCCGGTGTCCCTGAGATAGAACGGGTCGGTGGTAGAGATATGGCCGAAAGACTGACCATGGCCGCTATCGCCCGGGCCTGGCAGATGCTGCTTAAGGGTTTAAGTGAAGTGCGTAGCGCCCCCTCGCCTGTTCAGGCCGCCGAGATGGTGTTGGTGCGTCTCGCCTACGTCAGTGATCTTCCGACCCCGGCCGATGCCCTGAAGGCCATGAAAGACGATGGCACAACGGGGACCCGTGCGCCAACAACAACAGCAGCCGCGGCCTCACAAGCGCCTGCGCCAGCATCATCATCAAGTGCACCCCAGCCTGAGATGCCATCCACTCCACCGCAACCGGACCAACCTCGTGCGGCGCTTGCTAGCGGCGATACGGCTCAGGCCTTGCAACCTGATACGGTGGTGGCGCCAGAACCAGAGACAGAGCCGCTTTCCCCCGACACGGCGACGGACCCCAAGACTTTTATGGACGTGGCCCAGTTAGCCGGTGACAAGGGCGAGGCCATCCTGCGCGCCAACATCATCAACAATGTGCATTTGGTCAGCTTTGAGCCGGGCCGTATCGAGGTCGGCCTGGGTCAACATGCAAAAAAAGAACTGCCCTATGAAATGGCCAAGTTCTTAAGTGAGAATACATCAATGCGCTGGGTCGTCACCATCTCCAACCAGGCGGGCGATCTGCCCCTGCAACAGCAGTGGGATGCGGGCAAGGCGGCTGAACGGGCCAGTGCCGCCGATCATCCGCTGGTCAAGGCGGTGCTGGAAACCTTCCCCGGTGCAACCGTTGAAGCGGTGCGCGTTCCAGATGATGATTAAAGCATAAAGGTATTGTTCGAGGCCTCGCCCCAGGCATCCAGAAACTCGCGCAAATGGGGGCGCTGTTCGCCTTCTGCCTCTATCAGGGCGATGATATCGGCGATGGCGTGGTTGTAGTTGTCGTCTGACAAGGTACCACGGTGATGCATGTGGCGCAGATAGACCAGGTAGGTGTTCAGCACATCGGTCTCGCAATAATCGCGAATGTCAGAAATTTTACCGTCATCGAACATGGTTGAGACCTTGGAGCCATCGACGCCGAATTTACCCGGAAATCCCAGGACAGAGCATATCTCGTTCAGCTTGCCCCGCGCAGATGCGCCAAAGTCGGACAGGACCTCAAGCAAATCACAATGCCAGTCAGCGGAATAGCGCGACTGGTATGAGTTCCATTTATCCCCGGCCCCGTATAGCCAGGGGGCCTGAATGCCGTGTGCCATGGCCCGGTATTTTAAAACCGGTAAATCAAAGCCGCGGCCGTTATAGGAAACCAGCCGGGGTTTCAGGCGCTCAAAATAATTAAAGAAGCCTTGTAAGAGCTGCTTCTCGTCAAACCCGGCCTCGCCGCCCGTGCGCAATTCGCGCAGGTGATAGCTTTCACCATCCATGGAATGGCTGATTTCCGCTTCCAGAAAGCTGATTGCCACGACTTTGTGAAAAGGTTGGCGGGGAAACGGATTTTTGCCGCCGGTGATATCCAGATGGTAGCGTTCAAGTTCTGCCCGCCGGGCTTCTATGTCCGGGTCGTCGAATCCGGTCAGGTTAGGGACGCTGTCCGTATCAGGGATGGTCTCAATATCGAAAACAAAAAGGTTTTGATGCTGCATGGGGTTCTTACCTGCGATAAACTGTTATCCAGAATCCTACCACCGAAGACCAAAGAGAGAAAGTTAATGAAAAACCTTGGCGATATGATGAAGTCGGCGCAACAGATGCAGGACAAAATGAAGTCCATGCAGGACGAGCTGGCGGCTATGGAAGTCACCGGGGCGTCGGGCGGCGGTATGGTTGAAGTCATTATGACTGGCAAGCACGAGACAAGAAGCGTCAAAATTGATCCCTCGTTGATTGTCGCCGATGACGCCGAAGTCCTGGAAGACCTGATCGCCGCCGCTTTTAACGATGCCAAGGCCAAGGTTGAGACGATGATGCAGGAGAAAATGTCAGAGCTGACCGGTGGCCTGCAACTGCCGCCCGGAATGTCTCTGCCGTTCTGATCACATGGCCGAAAATCAAATAGACAGCCTGATCCAATTGCTCGCCAAGCTGCCTGGCCTGGGCCCGCGCTCGGCCCGGCGTGCCGTGCTGCATTTGATCAAGCACCGGGAATCTCTTCTTTCCCCTTTAACCCGGGCATTGGAAGATGCGGCCGAAAACATCACGGCGTGTTCCACTTGTGGAAATATAGACACCCGCGACCCTTGCACCGTGTGCCGCAATCCAAAGCGAAATGAGACGCAAATATGTGTCGTCGAAAATGTCGCCGACCTGTGGGCATTGGAGCGCACTCCGTCATATGGCGGCCGCTTTCATGTTCTGGGCGGCACCTTGTCGGCCCTGGACGGGATCGGGCCGGAAGATCTGAACATTCCGGGCCTGCTCAAACGTGCCAAAAGCGACGTGGTTCAGGAAGTCATTCTGGCCACCAGCGCCACCGTCGATGGTCAGACAACGGCTCATTATATTGCGGAACGCCTGAGCGACTGTAATGTCAAGATATCGGGACTGGCCCACGGTGTCCCCGTCGGTGGAGAGCTTGATTATCTGGATGAGGGAACCTTAAGTGCGGCCTTGAAGGCGCGCCACCCGGTCTAGGTTCTATAGAAGCTTGTTGATGGCAATGATTTGATCTTCAACGGAAATCGCCATTTCAGAATTAATCTCCAGGTTTCGATCTTCAAACACGTCTTTACCCGGATGATCGTTTTGCCATTTTTCAATGGCGTCATCGCGTTGCTCAATCAACTGAATGATTTGTGGCTTGAACAGGCGAACCATAGCCGTAAGCCAGATGTTGACCGGCCACGATGGCGGCACCAGATCAATCTCAAAGCTGTCCAGCATGGCGATGGTATCCTGGCCGCTAAACCAGTTTTCTGCCGTTACCCAACGGTTGGTGGTGAAAAGTGATATGGGAAAACCGGCATTGTCCATGGCAATGGCAATCAAATGACAAATGGTATCTTCACGGCTATCCATGTAGTCCATGCGCGTTTGTTTGATGGGCTTGATCCCCTGTGCCATGCCCGCTTCACGCAAGAAGGTATGGAAGTGGCCGTGCTCCCCCTCCCGGTGGGCATGGTAGTAGTACTGGCTGTGGCTGGCAGGGTCGTAAATATCACCCTCCGGGTAATGATCCAGTTCGACGAAAGTCTCACTACCACGCAAAATTTCGCCGACGATGTTATCGCCGGATTTTTGCAGCACCCGGTAGCACTCGACAATCTGTAAGCCGGCCTCGCGCATGGCTTCAAGGTCGTCTTTGGGCAAGTCTTCAAGTTTGGCTAAAGAGTTTTTGGTCATGGGGCTTATCTTAATACACCCGCCCGGATCAGGGAATGGCGAACAAAAAAACGGACCGGCCGAGACCGATCCGCTTTTTTCGTATGACGCCTAAATTAGCTGGAAGGCTTTTTAGCCGCGCAGGGGTTCTTTGCGGCGCAGGGGTTTTTCGCTGCGCACGGGTTTTTTGCCGCGCAGCGGTTTTTAGCAGCACACGGATTTTTAGCGGCGCAGGGGTTTTTAGCGGCACATGGCTTACACGGATTTTTAGCCGCACAAGGTTTACAGTAGGCCAACTGGATGTTGGATCCGGCAATGGCCGGGTTTAATGTGGCAACGGCACCGACGCCTGTTAACAAGGCTAAACTAAGGGCCGTGGTTGTTATTTTAGATTTGATCATAACTTTTCCTATATTAGATTGTTGATGACCCTCCCATAGGGTCGGTCTTAAAAAAATTCAGCCATTCTGGCTTAACTGGAAGGTTTTTTCTTTGCCGCGCATGGGTTGCATGGGTTTTTTGCGGCACATGGGTTTTTCGCTGCACATGGATTTTTAGCTGCGCATGGATTTTTAGCTGCGCAGGGATTTTTAGCCGCGCATGGGTTGCAGGGGTTCTTTGCTGCACATGGATTGGCAGGCTTGGCCAGGAAGGCGGTTTGTAATGTTGCCGTATAGGCCGTCAAGGCCGCCAATTCACGGGAATCCCAGGGAAGTGGCTTGGCCTCCATGGGGACAACCATGCAGAACTGAATCATCTCATCTAGCGAAACCGATTTGACGCCACTGGCGTCTACGGCCATATCGACTTTGTGCGGATATGGCTTGGCGAAGGAACTGTAAAAGGCTTCCAGGTCCTCATGGCAGGTCTGACATGCCATGCCATTGGTTGACAGGCTGGTATCCATGAACAGCTTTTTGCCTTCCTTCACCAGAGACGTCATGTTGCCTTTGTATAACGCGGTCCCCTTGGGGCGGACGACCAATTTGGGGTCGACCGATGCTGCGCCACAGGGATTACAGGGGTTTTTAGCTCCACAGGGGTTACAGGCGTTTTTAGCGGCGCATGGATTGCACGGGTTTTTTGCTGCGCACGGGTTACAGCGGTTTTTAGCTGCACAGGGGTTACATGGGTTTTTCGCTGCGCATGGGTTTTTCGCTGCGCACGGGTTCTTTGCAGCGCAGGGATTTTTAGCCGCGCAGGGATTTTTAGCGGCGCAAGGGTTTTTCGCTGCGCAAGGGTTTTTCGCTGCGCAGGGATTTTTAGCGGCACAAGGGTTCTTTGCGGCACATGGGTTACAGGCGTTTTTAGCCGCACAGGGATTACAGGGGTTCTTTTTGGCGGCTAGTTTGAGCAATCCTGGTTGGGCCCGTGAAATTGCCGGCGGGTTCACCTTACCGACACTGGGTGCGCCAGCTTGTGTTGGAGAGGAAACCACTAAGGCACCCCCAAAAACAATACCTCCGCCCACAAGTACGGGAAGAATGGTGGACGACAACAAATCTATTTTAAGGGATTTCACGGTGACTGCTCCTGTTAAACTTTATGGCTTTTCAAATTGCCTGATTACAGATGCATAAATGCCAAGTTCAGGTAGGTAATACCAATCACGGTTCATCACAACTTTGTGACCTCAAAAATAAATTTTCAGGGGTTTAATTGGCACATGTTTCAGAATCAAAAAATGTGGCTGATATGTCAGATGATGGCGAGTGTCTTGTCTCTGGTATTTATGCCTGCCCAGGCCGGGGATTTTATGCCTCCCAAAACCGTGCTTATTGAAGCAGGGCCTTTCATTGCAGGTTCTGATCGGGCCGAGCGCGAGGCCGCTTACCGATTGGACGAGGAAGCTTATGGTCATAGCGCAACCCGCAAGGGCAACTGGTATGAGAATGAATTAGACAGGCATCAGGTCATTCTTCCTGCTTACGCCATTACCCGAAACCTGATCACCAACGCAGCCTACGCACGCTTTATCGCGAACACGGGCCATAGGGCCCCCGGTGTCCATGCCAGAACCTGGGCCGGTTATGGTTTGATCCATCCCTTTGAGCGAACCCAAAAGTTTTCCTGGCATGGGCCGACACCCCCCAAGGGCCGTGGCTTACATCCTGTTGTCCTGGTCTCTCAAGATGACGCGCGGGCCTATGCCCGCTGGCTTAGCAATAAGACGGGCCAGCTATGGCGTTTGCCCGGCGAAAATGAATGGGAGAAAGCGGTGCGGGGGATCGACGGACAGCGTTATCCCTGGGGCAATGATTTTAATGCATCACGTCTCAATTCCCATGACCAAGGGCCATTTGATACCCTGCCAGTGGGGAGTTTCCCTGCGGGTGCCAGCGATTTTGGGGTGCTGGATGGCGGTGGCCAGGTTTTTGAATGGACTAGCGAGGAAGCCGGAAAGCATCGTTATGTCGTCAAAGGCGGTTCATGGGACGATAAGGGCTGTGGGGTTTGCCGCCCGGCCGCGCGCCATTCACGCCCGGGCACCCTTAAACATATTCTGATCGGCTTTCGCCTGGTCAGGGAATTAAATTAATTGGTCACAAGCAAACGGTAATCAGGCGTCGTGTTCAAAGGGCAGGAAAAAAGGTATTCACCGGGTTTCAGGCTGACTTTGTAGTCCAGGCTTTTACCCGTACTCAAACCACCACCAGATACACTGGTCTTGGATAGTTTATGCAAGGGGTTGCGCCAGTCGTAATCTTTATCCCTGAGCCAGAATCCCAAGGAGTAGGGGACGTTTTTATTGGTCACCCGAAAAACATAGTCGCCGGATTTCAGTTCCATCACTTTGGCGTTTTGCAAACGCTGTTCGGCTGTGCTGGCGTTAATGGCTTCGCAGTCGGCTTTTTTAGTGGTCTTGAAACCCTGATCGGCCTCTACATCCAAAAATTGACAGGGTACCTGGACCAACTCAATGGTCTGGGCCGCTGTGGACGGGTTAATGTAGGTGAGCAGTGCTAAGGTCAGGAAAAGAAAACGTGTCATGGTGATCTCCATCTTCGTTAGGTCAAGCCAAAGCGACGGCGAGCGGTAATGCCGAGGACATTACCGGGAAGGGCGCAGATAATCCAGACCCAGCCGTGCAGGCTTGACGAGGCGACGCCGCTGAAAAAAGCGCCAATGTTACAGCCGTATGATAATCGGGCACCGTAGCCCATGAGCAAGCCTCCTATGACGGCCGCAAGCAACGGCCCGGGCCGGGCAGGCAGGCGTTTATAGAAAGTTCCCCGGACGCTTGCGGCCAGCAGGGCGCCAAGTAAAATGGCAATATTCATAATCGAGGTCGTATCCATAAGGATAGAGCGCCCCAGGGCCGCTTCTTGAAATCCGCCACTCCAGAAGGCGCTGCTTGACGGGTCCCATCCCAATATGCTGGCCGCCTTGGCCCCCCACAAGGTGAAGGCCCAGGTGATTGACCATGCGTGTCCGGCAACCAGCAATGTGGCCCAATTGAGCAAGGCCAGCAGCAGGGCGCTGACAATAAGGGGCCACGGTCCCTTTAAAAGGGCCGCCAGGTTTAGCCCGTTCGGCCATTCAGTGATGGGGCGCATGGTCCAACCGGCCCTGCGAAGGCCTGCAAAGATTATTGCCAATGCACCGATTTGCAGGGGCAGGGCGACCTGCCAACCAAAAGTCCGGGTCAGGGAGACAGCACCAATGCCGGGCAGGGTCTGCCACCAACCCAGGTTTAGAGAGCCCCAAAAAGCCCCCACGCAGAAAAACACCAGCACCAGCATGGTTCGTATATTGCCACTGCCTGCGGTGTATAGAACACCAGAGGCACAGCCACTACCCAACTGCATGCCAATGCCAAAAAGAAAAGCCCCGAAGCCCACTCCCAGACTGACTGGGGCAAGGGAGCCTGTGACGGCGTGGCCAAAGGCCTCGCCTTGGGCCAGGATTGGCGTGAACAGTAAAAGTGCGGCAACCAGCATGACCATTTGGGCCGCCACTCCTGTCATGTCGCGCTCGGTAAATAATTTGCGGTAGGCGCCGGAAAAACCAAAAGCGGCATGATAAAGCGTGATACCCATGGCAAGGCCGATAAGGAATAGCAGGGTCTGGTCACCAACAAGGGTCATCAGCACCAAGGCAGCAAGGCCTATCCCTGCCATCAGGGTTATTCTTTGCGCCGGGAATGGGGGCATTATATTTTCGCTGGCCATGTTTCCTTACATATAGGAACACGCGCCAAAGAGGGCCTCACATTGTTGTGAGATAGATTATTTAGTTAACCCCGTTGGCTCGCTGGATTTCCCGAATGTAGGTAATCAGGTCAGTTATTTCTTCCTGCTTGACCTGAGGCTGCGGCGGCATGGGGCCGAATTTCCAGTGATGCTGGCGCACTCCGCCTGTGATGGCATTTATGAACGCCCCGTCAGAATGATGGGACGGCCTGTAAAAAGGATCAACCAGGGGCGGGCCATTGTTTGAGCCAGCTACATTTTTGCCGTGGCATTTTAGGCAGACCCGCTCATAGGTCTGCTCGCCTTGAATGGCCTGGGCTGAAAGTTTCGGCACGATTACCTTGATCGTGGCGTTTTCAGGTCCGCCCCCGAAAATCAGCCAACCGACAATTACTATGGCAATGGCGATGCCAATCATCGTGGTGATGGTCGAGCGGTGGATTGGCGTACTTGGCGAAGCCTGTTGTTGGGCGGGTTGTGAGGCGGCGGACTTTTTGCGCTTTTTGCTGACGGGCATGGGGATGCACTATTCCTTGCCACCGAACAGCGGCACCAGGCGAGGCGTTTCAACCTCCGGCTCGGAAAGACTGTCAGTGTCCTCCTCACCCAACTGCATTTCCTCGATACGGTTACCGCGGGTGGATACCTTCTTTGATGATGTCTGGATTTCCTTGATATCTGTTTGAACATTCCCGAAATGCTTTGCCAGATTATCAACCCGCTTGTCCATGCGACCGACATCTTCCAGCAGTTTCAGGACTTCCGCCTGAATAAGCCCGGCCTGTTCGCGCATGTTGGCGTCTTTCAGGACGGCGCGTACGGTATTCAATATGGCCATCAGCGACGTTGGCGAAACGATCATCACCCGGCGCCGCCACGAGTCCTCGACAACATTCTGGAAATTGGTATGTAGCTCTGTAAACACGGCCTCGGAAGGCAGGAACATCAGGGCCGTTTCAGCCGTTTCACCGGGGATGATGTACTTGCTGGCGATGGCTTCCACATGCTTTTTGATGTCGGCGCTGAACGCGCGTGATGCCTGAACCATAGCAGCATCATCCTTGGCGTCATTCAGGGCGCGATAACTTTCCAGCGGGAACTTGGCGTCGACGGCGATGGCGCCGGGCGGGTTGGGCAGAATAAGTAAACAGTCGACGCGCTTGGCGTTGGACAGGGTCGCCTGAAACTGGAAGGCCGATGGAGGCAAAATCGACGACACCAGATCATTTAGCTGCACTTCGCCAAAGGCTCCGCGCGCCTGCTTGTTGGAAAGAATGTCCTGTAATCCAACCACCTGTTGCGACAGGTCGGTCAGGTTTTTCTGGGCCGCATCAATAACGGCGAGGCGCTCATGCAGGTCGCCCATGGATTTGCCGGTTTTTTCCGTGTGGATATTAAGGCCATCGCCGATCCTTTTTGAAACCGCGTCCAGGCGCTCCTCAAGGGTTGAATTTACCTGGGCTTGGGCGTTTATCTGGGCCTCGCCCATCTGGGCCAGCCGGCCGGTTAGTTCGGCCTGGGTGTCGCTCATCTTATGGGCCATATCAAGAGCCCGGGCCTGACCTGCACGCAGAACAATGACCGCGACAATAACAACGCAGATGGCGAGCAGGGCGACAATCAGGGTGAATATTTCCATGAGCCTTGTTTTTCTTTTTTCCGAATCCTTGAGGCAAAATCTTGCCTGATGAAGGCCCGAAAGGCAAATGCGACACGCCCTATCTATGTTTATAACGAAGATGTGATTGGCTTTGATTATATTTTTGCATCCGCAGGACTATGTTAGAATGGTTCAATAAACTGGAAGGGTGAGACAGCATTATGGAAGACCAAAAGCAATCTCAACGCGCCACACTGCATTATTTAAGTGCGACAGTTATCCTGGCTGTCTACGGGGTGCAGGTCTGCCCATTCCTGGATGAGCTGAGCGTGCCTCAACTGGTCGTGCCTATTCTTGTAGCGTTGGGGGTACAATTCCTCTTGCGCCGCCCCTTGCGTAAACGTTTCGTCCTGGCCGCCCCTTATGAGAAGCAGACGTTCAATGTTTTTAAGGTGGAATTCGGACTGTTTCTCGCCTCCGGCATTTCCCTGATGGCCTTCAACACGATCCAGCATGGCTTTCCCCTTACTAGTGGACTTAAGGTTGTTGTTGGTCTCGCGACCCTGGGCTTCTTCGCCTCAATAGACCTGGCCCTGGAATGGCAGCGTCGGTTGGTTAAACACTTTTGCCGCACCGGCACTTATATGAACGTTGACGAGAATTTCTTCCCTCTATCAGGGAAGCTTGGCCTGTTTGCGTCCATCAGTGTTGTTTTCATCATGAGTGTGGTTGTTCTGGTTATTAACAAGGACCTGTTCTGGCTTTCCGAAGTGGGTCGCACCATGAGCTATGACAAAGCCCTGATGTTGATTTTGGGGGAGGTGATTTTCGTTAGTAGTATCATTCTGTCCCATGTGCTTAATGTCATTTATTCCTACGTCAGAAACCTGCGCGGTTTTCTTGATCACCAAACTGACGTTCTGAAACGGGCGACGGACGGCGAGCTGAACGGCAGTGTTCCCGTTAGCACCAACGATGAATTCGGGGTCATGGCGATCCACACCAACGAGATGGTCAAGGGCCTGCGTGAAACGACGGAAGAAATTCGCCGCACCCGTGATGTGTCGATCCTGACCCTGGCCTCATTGGCGGAAACTCGTGACAACGAAACCGGGGCCCACATCCTGCGCACCCAGCGCTACATCAAAGTTCTGGCGGAGCATCTGCAAAGCCACGGGCGCTTTTCAAATGTGCTCAGCGATGAAAATATTGATCTGCTGTATAAATCAGCCCCCCTGCACGACATTGGCAAAGTCGGTATTCCCGATAATATTTTATTGAAGCCGGGCAAGCTGACCGATGATGAATTCGAGATCATGAAGACTCATGCGGCTCTCGGCATGGAGGCTCTTAAAGTCGCTGAAAACGAACTTGGCTCAAATTCATTCTTGCACTTTGCCAGGGAAATATCCTTGAGCCATCATGAAAAGTGGGATGGCAGCGGTTATCCATCGGGTTTGAAAGGGGATGCTATTCCTGTTTCCGGTCGCTTGATGGCGTTGGCCGATGTCTATGATGCGCTGATCTCAGAACGGGTTTACAAGCGTGCCTTCAGCCATCAGGAGGCCCGGGACATTCTGCTCAAGGGAAAGGACAAACACTTTGATCCGGATGTGGTCGAGGCCTTTGTCGCCACAGAAGATGACTTCAAGCGCATTGCGGAGGAATTCTCCGACGAGGCCTATTCAGAGCAAGCCAGGGATGAACAAGAACTGGCCATCGCCTGAGCCTTAAAATAATATCCCGACCACGGCCCCGGTCATCAGGGTTGCCAGGGTTCCAGAAACAACGGACTTCAGGCCCAGGGAGACGATCTCCTCGCGCCGTTCAGGGGCCATGGTGCCAAGCCCGCCGATCATGATTCCCAAACTGGCGAGATTGGCGAAACCGCACAGCGCGTAGGTCATGATCATGCGCGAGCGATCACTTAAAACCCCTTCGGGCAAATCGGCCATGTGCAGGTAGGCAATGAATTCGTTGAGAATGGTTTTTGTCCCCATCAAGGCACCTGCCGCCGGGGCTTCGCCCCATGGAATGCCGATCAACCAGACGACCGGGGCCATGCCCCAGCCAAAAATTCGCTGTACAGACATGGGCGCGCCGTCAATCTCAGGGATTAAGCCCAAAGCCATATTGACCAGGGCGACCAGGGCAACCAGCACGATCAGCATGGCGGTGACATTCAAAAGCAGGGCGATTCCATCCGTGGTGCCTCGGGTTATGGCTTCCATTGATGAGTGAACGTCAGATGGCGGCAGGACCATGGTGCCGCCGGTCTTTATGTTGTCGCCCGGTTCCATCAGGCTGGCAATCATGATTGCCGCAGGCGCACTAATCACACTGGCCGAAAGAATATGACCGATGGCATCGGGAATAATGGCGGAAATGACTGTCGCATATAAAACCATCATCGTACCGGCAATGGTCGCCATACCACAGGTCATAACCATGAACAGTTCGGCCCGGCTTAACTGGCGCAAATAAGGGCGGATCAGTAAAGGTGCTTCGATCATACCAACAAACACATTGGCCGCCGCCGAGACCCCGACCGCACCACCAATGCCAAGGGTGCGTTGCAGGCACCAGGAAAAGCCACGCACGACAAGCGGCAAGATACGCCAGTGAAACAGCAATGCGGACAGGGCGCTCATGACCAGGATCAGCGGCAAGGCCTGAAAGGCGAGGATAAAACTGGAACCTGGAAATTTCTCGTCAAAGGGTAAGTTACCGCCGCCCAGATAGCCAAAGACAAAAGTCGTGCCAATCCGTGTGGCCGCCAGAATGGCCTGCACGCCGTCCCCCAACACCATGAAGAAGTCCTTGAAGATGGGCATTTTTAAAAGCAGCAAGGCGGTTATAATTTGCAGGCCAAGGCCGGCAGCGACTATTTTAAAAGGGGCTTTTGCTCGCCCCCCGCCAAATGCCCAGGCAGCCGCGCTCAGGACAATTAACCCCAGTAAACTTTGCCAGACCAACATGAAACCCCCTTTTCAATTAATGCCTATCATAAAGCAAGGAAAGCGTTGGCGGAACTGCTTGAAGTGATTATCTTCCAGCCCATATCTGGACTTAGCCGGGGTGTTCTGAAATATTGTCCCCGATCAAAAAATAACCGGTTGAATTTTTAATGACTATCTATCCTATCCTTATCGCCCCCGACCCGCGCCTGAAGTTCAAAAGCGAGCCAGTAAAGGTGGTCGATGACGATATTCGCCAATTGATGGACGATATGCTGGAAACCATGCATTCAGCTCGTGGCATTGGCCTTGCGGCACCGCAAATAGATATTCAAAAACGCATTATTGTGGTCGATGCTGCGCGCGAGGATGAAGAGCCGCAACCGCTGCGTATGGCCAATCCAGAAATTATTGAGGTCTCGGACGAAGACTTGTCCCATGAAGAAGGCTGTCTGTCCTTGCCGGAGCATTTTTCCGAAGTGGTCCGCCCGACCAGTGTGCGGGTTCGCTATCTTGACCATGAAAATGAAATACGAGAACTGGACGCAGACGGGATTCTTGGCGTGTGCATCCAACACGAAATTGATCACCTGGATGGTGTTTTGTTCGTTGATCACATTTCCTCTCTCAAGCGCAACATGATCTTGCGCAAGTTGACCAAGCTGAAAAAACAAGCAGCCACAGCGTAATGACGGCCCGGCTCAACCTGATATTCATGGGTAGTCCGGATTTTTCCGTCCCGGCCTTGCAGGCGTTGCTTGATGCGGGCCATCAGGTTGTTTGTGTCTACAGCCAACCGGCCCGCCCGGCCGGGCGTGGGCAAAAGGAAAGGCCCTGTCCGGTGCATGCCTTCGCCCTTGAAAAGGGACTTCAGGTAAGAACCCCAAAATCCCTGAAGGAGGCGCACGAGCAACAGGCTTTTGCGGATTTAAAAGCCGATGCCTGTGTTGTCGCCGCCTATGGGTTGATCTTGCCAAAGCCTGTTTTGGATGGGCCTCGCCTGGGGTGTCTTAACATTCATGCTTCCTTGCTGCCGCGTTGGCGCGGCGCGGCGCCGATCCAGCGCGCCATTATTGCCGGTGATGACAAAAGTGGTGTCACCATCATGCAAATGGATGAAGGGTTGGACACAGGTGACATGCTGCTTGTGGCGGAAACCCCCATCACCATTGATACGACGGCGTCAGACCTGCATGACCGACTTTCAGAAATGGGCGCACAGATGATTGTGAAGGTTTTGGCCGAGACCTGCATTCCCGAAGCGCAACCTGAACAAGGCGTAACCTACGCGGCCAAGCTGGATCGGGGTGAGGGGCGCCTGGACTGGAACATGACTGCGGCTGAGTTGGAGCGCCGGGTCCGGGCCTTGAACCCGTGGCCGGGGGTCTGGTTTGAGCATGGCGGCGCGCGCCTCAAGGTGCTGGCTGCTGAGGTCAGCGCGCAACCCGGTGAGGCAGGAGTTGTGCTGGATGATCAGCTTACCATTGCCTGTGGTGACGGCGCCTTACGGATCAGGCGGGTGCAAAAGCAGGGAAAGGGAGCCATGGCAGTTGAAGACTTCTTACGTGGCTTTGATCTGCCTGCGGGAACCCGGTTGACTTAATCTTCGTTGAGAATGCCCGGTTTTCATTTATAACCATGACAATCTTAACGAATTCAAGCGTTGTTACGGACATGACTCGTTTCAAACTGATTATAGAATATGATGGCGGCGGCTTTGTTGGTTGGCAACGTCAAGACAATGGTCTTGGTGTGCAGCAATCTTTCGAAGAAGCAATTTTTGCATTCAGTGGCGAAAGCCCTCGGGTTTTCGGTGCCGGGCGCACGGATTCCGGCGTTCATGCCTTAGCCCAGGTCGCCCATTTTGACTTGGTCAGCGAGCACACCGTCGATACGGTGCGCGACGCCTTGAACTTTCATTTAAAAGATGTCCCGGCGGCGGTTCTCGAAGCCAGCGTGGTGGACAGTGACTTCCATTCCCGGTTTTCCGCAATCGGGCGTTCCTATACCTACCGGATCACCAATCGCCGGGCCCCTTTGGCTATCGAAAAAGGCAAAAGCTGGCGCTTGCCTGTGCACCTTGATGAAGCAGCCATGCACGAGGCGGCACAGGTGCTTGTCGGAAAACATGACTTTACCAGTTTTCGCGCCGTCGTTTGCCAGGCCGACTCTCCCGTAAAAACCCTGAACCGGTTGGATGTGGAAAGAGACGGCGATCATGTCCTGATTTATGCCCAGGCGCGTTCGTTCTTGCATCATCAGGTGCGTAATTTTGTCGGCTCCCTGAAGCGGGTTGGCGAGGGTAAATGGACGGCTGAAGACCTGAAAGCAGCGCTTGAGGCGCGTGATCGCAAGGTTGCCGGACAAACGGCCCCGCCAGATGGGCTTTATTTGACGGCCGTCTCCTACTAATATGAATTCTTACGAAGTTGACCGGAGCGACAAATGTCGGAAATGAAACTTAGTTTGCAAACACCTGATGACGAACAACAGGGGCAGCCGCAAAATAATACGCCACCACCGCAAGACGATGCCCCTATCGCCGGATATTTTGCCATCGGGCTGGCGCTTCTTGGTATATTTACGACGGGATATATTTTTGTTCCGTTGGCATTTGTGGCCAGCGTCATTGCCTTGTTTTCCGGTCAAATCCTGTGGGGGGTTTTCGGACTTATGCTCAGCTTCGCAGGCTTAATGACCTCGCCCGTGCTGCTGACTTTTTTAGGCATTGCCTGGCTCGCATCCATTTTCGGGGTTTAGGCCCTAAAGCAGTTTTTCCGCATAGCCGTTGATCAGCAGGCTTAATGCGAAATCAATGGCGACGATACTGGCCGCCCTGCCGCCTGGAATATCAAGCGCTGTCTTGATGATGAACCAGGTGTAGACCATGATTAACAGCAGTATGAAAAAGCCAATGAACCCACCACTACCGGTTGGCAATAGACCATTGACCGACATCATGGCCAGGGGCAGATAAAGTAAATTTTGCAAGACGGCGGCCCAGTTGTAGGCGATGATAAAACGAATATATTTCTCGCGCCGGTCCATGGCCGTTATCAACAAATCCATAACCACCGGGAAGGCAACCCAGGCGATGATGTAAGAAATAACTTCAATGGCGATGAAGCGCAAAGGTGGCGTTGATACTTCGCCCATGCCGTAGCGCATCATGAGCAGCCCGGCGTAAAACGGGGCGATAATTATTGCCGCATTAAAGGATCGCCAGAACGCCCCTGGCGTATTTCTGAAACAGTCCATAGCGGACGCATCCAGACGGGCTAATCGATAGGCCCCATAAAGGGCGCGTGCAGTTTCGCCCGGTGCGGCTGCCATTAGTCTGTGAAATAGGCCTCAAGCACGGCGTCGTAAACGTCGGCAAGGGCCTTGATATCGTCAAGGGAAGCGTTTTCATCGACCTTGTGGGCAGTTGCGTTGCTCATGCCAAATTCTGCAACTGGACAAAAGTCCTTGATAAAGCGCGCATCCGACGTCCCCCCGGTCGTGCTCAGTTCAGGCATATGGCCCGTCACACTTTTTATGGCCTGTTGAATGATCTGGCTTAAAGGGCCGGGCGGGGTCAGGAAGGATTCCCCGGATATTGAAAATTCAAGGTCGTAGCGAGTGTCATTTTCAGCCGCAATGGCGTCGATGATTTTACTTATGCGTTGCTCAAGGGACGCGCCCGAATGCAAGTCGTTGAAGCGAATGTTGAACCCGGCTTCCGCTTTGGCCGGGATGACATTGGTTGTCCCATTGCCAACATCGATAGTGGTTATTTCCAGGTTGGATGGTGGAAAGTGATCGGACCCCGTATCGAGCACGTCAGCATCAATGGCGCTGAGCATCTTCAGGATCGCCGATACCGGATTGTTGGCAAGGTGGGGATAAGCAACATGGCCCTGGGTGCCATAAACAATCAGACGGCCATTCATGGAGCCACGCCGTCCGATCTTGACGGTATCGCCAAGGATATTGACGTTGGTTGGCTCACCGACCAGACAAACGTCAATGGTTTCGCCTTGCTTTGCCATCCAGTTGAGCATTTTGGGGGTGCCGTTGATAGCCGGGCCTTCCTCGTCGCCGGTAATCAGAAAACTGATTGATCCCTTGAAATTATTGCCATGACGGGCCAGGAAACGTGAGGCGGCGGCGGCAAAGCAGGCAATAGCGCATTTCATATCTGCGGCGCCGCGGCCATAAAGGGCATTGTCGCGAATTTGGCCACTGAAAGGATCTATGGACCAGTCGTCTGGGTTGCCAATGGGAACAACATCCGTGTGACCGGCAAAGCAAAAATTGGGGGCACCGGTGCCGATACGGGCGTACAGGTTATCCACGTCTGGTGTTCCGGCTTCGCTAAAGGGCAGCCGATGGCAGGTGAAGCCAAGATCGCTCAAGGCTTTTTCCAGTACATCCAAAGCGCCTGCGTCCTCCGGCGTTATGGAAGGGCAGCGCAGCAAAGCCTGGCTTAGGTCGAGCGCATCAATCTCGCTCACGGCAATGTATCCTTTAGTCTCTCAAAAGCTCGTTTATGGAGGTCTTGGCGCGGGTTCCCTCGTCGACTCTTTTGACGATAACGGCGCAATACAGCCCCGGTGCGGGTGAGCCATCGGGCATGGTTTTGTCCGATGGCATGTTGCCCGAGACAACGACCGAATAAGCCGGCACGCGGCCAAAGTGAATCTCGCCGGTGGCGCGGTCAACGACCTTGGTCGAGGCGCTGATGAAAACGCCCATGCCGAGAACTGATCCTTCTTCAACAACGACACCTTCGGCGACTTCGGCGCGGGCCCCGATAAAGCAGTTGTCTTCGATAATGGTAGGCCCGGCTTGCAGGGGCTCAAGGACGCCGCCAATACCGGCACCGCCAGATATATGGACATCCTTACCGATCTGGGCACAGGAGCCGACTGTTGACCAGCCGTCAACCATGGTGCCCGTATCAACAAAAGCACCAATGTTGACAAAAGAAGGCATCAAGACAACGCCGGGTGAGACGTAAGAGCCACGACGGACAATGCAGTTGGGAACGGCACGAATGCCAGAGGCGCGGAAATCAGCCTCGCTCCAGTCCTTAAACTTGGACGGCACCTTGTCGAACCAATGAGCGCCACCGGCACCACCAGGAATCATTCCCATGTCGTTCAGGCGGAATGACAGCAAGACGGCTTTTTTCAGCCACTGATTGACGTTCCATTTGCCGACGCTTTCACGCTCGGCGACACGGGCCTTGCCCGAATCAAGCAAATTAAGGGCTTCCTCAACGGCGTCGCGGACTTCCCCGGTGGTTTCCAGGGTGATGGTGTCGCGCGCCTCCCAGGCGGCGTCAATGGTGGTTTGTAAATCGGTATGGCTCATAGGTTCCAGCTCAATAAGTATGAATATAAATGAAAAAGGTTAAAAGGCACCAGAACATGCGATAGCGAGGGCCTTGATGTCAATACGAGGCCGCAATATTGCTGAGCCAGTCCGGCAGGTCATCGGTGGTATGGTGGACATGCTCTCCTTCAGAACTTTCCTGTCCCCAAAGTGTATCCGTGCGGACCCAAACCGTCGTCATGCCCATATCGGCGGCCGGTTTCAGGTTGCGGGCCATATCCTCAAACATAACCGTGCGCTTCGGGTTCAGATCAAAGCGCTCAACAAGTGCTTGATATACCTCCGGCTGTGGTTTGGGGATGTAATCACTGGCGACAATGTCAAAAACAGCTTCAAAATGATGACTTACCCCAAGGCGCGCCATGACCCGCTGGGCGTGCCCCACATCCGCATTAGTGAAGATGATTTTTCGTCCCGGAAGTCCTTCCAGGGCCTTGTCCAGGCCCGGGTTGGGCGGCAGCACCTGAACGTCAATATCATGAACGTGGTCAAGGAAAGCCTTGGGATCAATGTCATGGCGATCCATCAGGCCGCGCAGGGTCGTCCCGTAATCACGGAAGTAACGTTTTTGTATTTTGAAGGCGTCATCAGGGTCCATATCTAGGAAGTCGGCGATAAAGGATTTCATACGCACATCAATTTGTCCGAACAAGTTGGTAGAGGCGCAATAAAGCGTATTATCCAGGTCGAAAACCCAGGCTTCAGTTGATTGCATTTGTTCAGATAATGTGGGCATGAGGCTATTTGTGGGCCGTCGGCCGCCCCAAGGCAAGGACCGTTTGACGCGAAGTCCATTTTTTGCACTGAATAAGTCAATTCCATCTAGCGGCGAAGGCCCTGTTACAGTTATGGTTATACTGTTGGTAGTTGTAAAAATGAATAAATCCAGTGGCAGGCCCCAATCGAATGTCTGAAGACGTGTTGTCAGTTGACCACGATCAAATCCGCAAGTTGCTTGAGGGATATCCTGATGCTGCCCTGATGGTTCGCAGTGATGCCAGTGTGGTTGCGGCCAATGATAAGGGCATTGGTCTGAAGACCTTGCTTGAACATGGTGAAGCCGAAGCAATTCCCCAGATGATCGAAAAGGCGGCGCTCGAGAAAACCGTTGTCGTTGGCCCGATCCTGTTCAAGGGTGTCAAGGGCGAGGTGTTGATAGAAGTTTCCATTATTCCCCAGCTTGCTTCCTCGGGTCTTCAAAGCGATCACTTGCTGCTCCTGTCACACGACGTGACCATGGAAAGAAATTTACGCTCGGCCCTGGTTGAATCGCGCCAGCGTTATAAGGATTTAGTCGAGGTCTCCAGTGCCTTCGCCTGGGAAGTCAGTGAAAAGGGGACCTTCAGTTTTGTTTCCCCGGAAGGGGCCCTGGGCTTTACCCCCGATGACATGATTGGCCATCATCCGGAAGAATTTGTCATTGATGCTGAACAATATCAGCCGCTGCCTTTTTATAGTGATCGGCCTATGGAAAGTGTTGAAATATGGATGACGTCAGCCAGTGGCAAAGATGCCTGTGTTGTTGTCTCGTGTTTGCCCCTTAGCGGTGAAGGAGGTGAATGGCACGGCGCGCGGGGTATTTGTCGTAATGTTACCGAAGAACGCGAACGAGAAGCCGCCCTTCGAAGCGCCCAGGAACGTGAATACCTGCTCGGCTATATCGTCAACTCAATTCGCGATGAACTTGATCCTTTGAATATGCTGACCAACGCGGCAACGGCGACAGCGCAGGCGCTGGGGGCCAGCGGTTGTCGGATATACCGTAAAACCGTAAAGGGCAAATACAACATAGCCGCACAATACGGCGAGACAGATAACATCAAGGGCCTGGAAGAGTTCCTTGAAGAAATTGGCGATGAAATTGCCCCCCACCCGGTTGATATCGGCCCCTGGCGGGTGCTCGCTACGTCGACTCATTATCGCCATAGCATCAACGGTGGTATTTGCATCTGGAAGCCGCTGGAAACTGAAGACTGGGACGATAATTACCATATCCTGATCGGCGATGTTGCCAATCAGATAGGTATTGCCAATGAGCAGATCGCCAACCATGAGCGTATCGTCAATTTGTCGCGCACGGACAGTATGACAGGGCTGTTGAACCGCCGCGCCTTTTTTGAAGAAGAGCTGCCACGGCGCTTCAAACGTCTTGAGCACAACCAACAGGGAGCCGCCCTGTTTTATCTGGATCTGGATAACTTCAAGTTGGTCAATGATGTACATGGGCATCAGCGTGGTGATGAGGCTATTTTATGTCTGCGCGATATGATGGTAGAGTTTTCGCGTCCAGGTGATGCTCTAGTCCGCATGGGCGGTGATGAATTTGCCTTGTGGATGGATGGGATGTCGACGGACGTCATGATCACCCGCGTTGAAGAAATGATTGAGGCCAGTAAGTGCTTGTTGGAATATTCTGGCGATGATGACCACCCCTTGGGGGTCTCCATTGGTGTTGCCCTGTATGATCACGGTTCCGGCGAGGATCTTGAGGCTTTGGTGGCCAGGGCGGATTCCGCCATGTACTCCGTCAAACGTGCTGGAAAAGGCGGCTATCATATTGCTGAGGCTTTTGATGGCAATGCAGGCTAAACAATGATCGCAGAAGCCCCACTGAGTTATGACGAGGCCCGCACCCTTGCAAACGATGTTGACCCTGAGGTCCGTCGCAAGCTTGCCTCCCGCGAGGATTTAAAGCCTGAACTTCTATACTTTCTGGCCGAAGACAAGGCGCCCGAAGTGCGCCGAAGTGTTGCTGCAAATGCATCTGCACCGCGACAGACCCACATCCTTCTGGCCAAGGATGATGATCAGGAAGTACGTGTTGGCCTGGCCGAAAAGCTGGCCCGCATCGCCCCGGATTTGAGCGGCGACGAGCTGGATAAACTGCGCCAAAGCACCCATGAAAGTCTTAACTTTCTGGCTCAGGATGAAATTACCAAGGTCCGCCAGATTCTTTCCGAAATCCTAAAGGATGTCACCAATGCGCCACCGGATTTGATCAAGAAACTGGCTCTGGATACAGAATTGCTGGTTGCCGGTCCAGTGCTGGAATTTTCCCCGGTGCTAGAGGATGACGATCTCATTGAAATAATCTCCAAGGGGACTGTTAAGGGTGGCTTGAATGCTATTTCCAATCGCCAGGGTGTCGGCGAGGGAGTGGCTGATGCCATCGTGTCAACCAATGACGAAGAAGCCATTGCCGATCTCCTTGGTAATGACACGGCGCAAATTCGTGAGCAGACCCTGGACGATCTGATTGAAAAAGCGGATAAGGTGGAATTGTGGCAGGCCCCTTTGGTCAGCCGTCCAACGTTATCCAGTGGGGCCGCAACTCGTCTGGCTCAGTTTGTTGCCGATAACTTGCTGGAAAATTTATCCAGCCGGGATGATTTGGACGATGACGCCTTGGAAGCCGTTAAGTCCATGGTTCATCACCGCATATCGGCAAAAGGCGATGGTGATAATACGGCGGGATCGGCCCATGGTCTTGAGTTCTTGCATACAGAACCGCCCATGGAAGTTGCCGAACACCTGATGGCAGCAGGCCGGCTTGATTACAATGTTATCAGCAAGGCTTTGCAGGCGAACGACTATCCTTTTGTTTTTGCCGCCCTGGCCGTAAGTGCCAAGATAGATATCAATGTGGCCCGCGAAATTTTTGTATCCCACAGCGCCAAGGGGGTCGCCGCTCTGGTCTGGAAAGCCAATTTTTCGGCCAAGGCCGCTGTTCTTGTTCAGCAACGTATGACGGGCATTGCCCCCGCGGATATTCTTGAGGAGAAGAAAGGCGGCGGCTATTTATTGACAGAAGATGAAATGGAATGGCAACTGTCATTCTTCGATTCCAGGGTAAACAAGTAAACAGGGTGAAACCTGGGGCTCTCGCCCTCGGGATAAAAAAAGTATGGTCATAAAGAAAATTTTACAGGGCCTGAAAAAAGACAAGGCCATGACCTATGAGCGGGCCAAGGAGCTGGCCCAACACAAAGACGTTGTCGTGCGCCGCGAGTTGGCAGAGCGTGAAGACGTCAAACCAGAAATTCTGTATTTCCTGGCTGAGGATGAAGCCCCTGAGGTGCGTCGTGCCCTGGTTGCCAACAAGGCGACACCGCGCCATGCGGACTTGTTGCTGGCTGAAGATGATGACCAAGAGGTTCGCGTCGGCATGGCTGAAAAAATCGCCCTTCTTGCGCCAGGCCTAAGTGCCGACGAGCAAGATGCCATCCGTAAAATAACCTATGAAGCCTTGCAGGTACTGGCCCGTGACCAGATCATAAAGGTTCGCCAAATTCTTTCGGAAACCTTGAAAGACATCGCCGATGCCCCGCCTGAAGTTATCTTTCAACTAGCGCAAGATGCGGAACTTGTGGTTTCAAGCCCGATTCTTGAATTCTCACCGGTTCTGTCTGCCGATGACCTGCTGGATATTATCTCCAGTGACCCCATTAGCGGAGCGCTTGGAACCATATCGCGGCGTCAAGACCTGGGCACAGCCGTGACAGATGCAATTTCCGCCAGCGATGATCAAAATGCCATTGCCGAGCTTCTTGGCAACGATAGCGCCCAAATTCGTGAAGAGACCCTGAATAATTTGATAGACCGGGCCGTGGATGTGGAATCCTGGCACAAGCCGCTCGTCCGTCGGCCACAGTTGCCGGCAGGGGCTGCCGGTCGCCTGGCCCGTTTTGTGGCTGATAATATGCTGGATATTCTAACAGCCCGAAAAGACCTTGATGCAAAAACCGCGCAAGAGGTCCGCAATATTGTCAAGCGCCGCCTGGACGAGGAACCTGAAGAGACATCTGATGAAGGTAACGACGAAGATGAGGTTGACGATGACGATGAGGATATTGAAAGTATTTCCGCAAAAAAAATGAAAGAGGTGCGTAAACTGTTTGCAGGTGGCCGTCTTAATCAAGACCGATTGAACGAGGCCTTACAGGCGGGTGATCGTGAATTTTCCGCCGCCGCCTTGGTTCTGATGTCCGGCCTGGAAGAAAAAGTGATTATGAATGGCATATCCATGCGAAGTGCCAAGGCAATCATCGCCATCGCCTGGAAAGCCAAGCTGGAACCTTGGATTGTCGAGCAACTGCAGTTAAGGCTTTGCAAGATTCCCCGCAAAGATGTGCTGAGTCCACCAGTGGGTAAGGATTACGCCATGGATGAAGATGAAATGACCTGGCAGATTAATCTCCTGAAAGATCTGGCCAAATAACGCGAGGCCAAGTCAGGATCAGTCCGCCTCGATCAGGGTGCCTGCGCCGTGTTCTGTAAATAGCTCCAGCAATAAGGCGTGGGGAACCCGTCCGTCAATAATCACCGCACCGTTGACACCGCTTTCAATGGCCTCAAGGCAGGTTTCCACTTTCGGGATCATACCGCCATGAATGGTGCCATCCTTCAGCAGTTTGTTGGCGCCGCTGACGTTTAAGTGGGTGATCAGCTCACCATCACCATCAAGCACACCGGCAACATCTGTCAGCATCAATAAACGTCGTGCGCTCAGGGCCGCCGCAATGGCCCCGGCGGCGGTGTCCGCATTGACGTTAAGGGTCTCGCCCTTAACGCCGATCCCAATTGGCGCAATCACCGGGGTGATGTCGGATTCCTCAAAGTTATCCAGCACATGGGTGTTGATAATCTTTGGCTCACCAACCAGTCCAAGGTCGAGGATACGCTCGATATTGGAGTCCGGGTCGCGTTTGGAGCGCCGCAGTTTTTCGCAGACGATGAGGTTACCGTCTTTGCCCGACAGGCCAACGGCAATGCCCCCGGCCGCGTTAAGGGATGAGACGATCTGCTTGTTGATCGTCCCCGATAATACCATTTCAACGATCTCGATGGATTTTTTATCGGTGACGCGTAGTCCTTCAACGAATTCGCTCTTGACCTTAAGACGGTCGAGCATGTCGCCGATCTGTGGGCCACCGCCGTGCACAACAACCGGGTTTGCCCCGATCTGACGCAACAGGACGATATCGCGCGCGAACAGCGCCGCCAGATCATCATCGCCCATGGCGTGGCCGCCGTATTTGATAACCAGGGTCTCGCCGGAATGGCGACGCATGTAGGGCAGCGCTTCCGATAGGGTGCGCGCCTGGGCCAACCAGTCGTCCCGGCTTTTGTCTTTGTCGTTGGGTGTTTGTTTTTTACTCATATCAGGACATTATCGTTCAGTGGTTAAAGCTGCAAGGGCGGCGCGCAAGGTTTTAATACCAGTTCCCTTGGCGCTTGAGGTGGCGATCAGTTCCGGATGGGCGGCAACGTGGCTTGCCATTTCCGCACTTGTCGCCGCGAGCAGCTTTTCCAGTTGACCCGGTTTGATCTTGTCGCACTTGGTCAGGATGACCTGATAGGAAACGGCGCTTTTATCCAGCATGGTCATCACGTCGCGATCTGAGTCCTTGATGCCGTGGCGTCCATCAATCAACAGGCAGGTCCGGCGTAACTGCGGCCTGCCCTGCAGGTAGTCTCCGACAAGGTCGGTCCACTGGCGTACGGTTTCGCGCGGTGCTCTGGCGTAACCGTATCCGGGCAAATCAGCGATCGTTAGTTGTCCACCAAGATCGAAGAAGTTCACTTGCTGTGTGCGCCCCGGTGTATTCGATGTGCGGGCCAGATCTTTATGATTTGTCAGGGCGTTGATCAGACTCGACTTGCCGACGTTTGAGCGTCCGGCGAAGGCGATTTCCGTCTGGCTGCCTTCGGGCAGGTCGTCCATGTTGACAGCACCAATAAGGAAGGTGCAGGTCTGGGAGAACAGCCAGCGGCCAAGCTCAATTGCCTTTTCGTTATTTTGATCCGCGACGCTGGGGTCCATCGGTCATCATCCTGATTATTTAACGCCCATTTTTATCATGATGACTTTTTGCTGAATAATCGACAGCAGGTTATTCCAGGCCCAGTAAATCACCAGACCAGCCGGGAAGCGCGCCAGCAGGACCGTAAACAGAATAGGCAGGAACATGAATATCTTGGCTTGCATAGGATCAGTCGGCTGTGGGTTGAGCTTTTGCTGCAAGAACATGGTAATGCCCATTGTCAGTGGCCAGATGCCAATTAACAGGGGATCAGGAATAACCGATGCGGAGTCCCAGGGGATCAGGCCGAACAGGTTGAAAAAGTTGGTCGGATCCGGGGCAGACAAATCCTGAACCCAGCCAAAGAAGGGCGCATGGCGCATTTCAATGGTCACGAACAGAACCTTGTAAAGGGAGAAGAACACTGGAATTTGAACCAGCATGGGCAAACAACCGGAAGCGGGGTTGGCCTTTTCCCGCTTGTACAGGGCCATCATTTCCTGGTTAAGCTTTGCCTTGTCCTCGCCAAAGCGTTCACGCAGTTTGACCATTTCCGGCTGCAATTGTTTCATCTTGCTCATGGCCTTGTATGACTTGTTGGCCAGTGGGAAGAACAGGACCTTGATCAAAACCGTTAACAACAAAATAGCAACGCCGAAGTTGCCCACATGCTCGTTGATATAAATCATGGTGTAGAAGATTGGCTTGGTCAGGAAATAGAACCAGCCAAAATCAATGGCCAGATCAAAACGTGCAACACCATGCTCTATCTCATAACCATCGAGAACATTGACTTCTTTGGCGCCGGTAAACAGGTGGCTGGTGACCTCGCCAGATGTGCCGGCGGCAATTGTTACCGGTGCCCCCAGGAAATCCGCCTGGAATTTTTCTAGACCATCGTCATTGCGATATGTAAAGCGGGTGCTGACCGGAGCCTTTTGATCCGGGACAAGGGCAACCAGCCAGTATTTATCCGTAATGCCCAGCCAGCCACCAGTGGTGTCGTTGGTCACCATATTGGTATCCTGCATGTCCGTGTAATCAATTTCTTGCAGGGTTTCATCAAAGACACCCAGCAGGCCTTCATGCAGGATGTAGAACCCGGTTACTTCGGGCATTCCATGTCGTGACATCAGGGCGTAGGGGTGCAGTGTCACCGGAACGGCGCCCTTGTTCTCGACGCTTTGGTGCACCTTGAACATGTAATTCTCGTCGATGGAGTAGGTGCGCTTGAAGATCAAGCCCTGACCATTGTTCCATGACAGGGTGACCGGTCGATCCGGGCTAAGGGTCTTGGATGAGGCGCTCCACAGTGTGGTTGCGCTTGGCAAGGCGATGCCTTCGCCAATCCAGCCATAATCAGCAAAATAGGCATTGCTGCTGCCGCTGGGCGATAGCAAAACAATAGGCGGGCTCGTTTTATCCAATTTCTCGTGATATTTGGACAAGGTCAAATCATCAATGCGCCCGCCCACAAGCGACAAGGAACCATGCAGGCTTGGTGTTATAATTTGCACCCGGGCGTCCTTCTCAATAAGGGCCTGGCGACCCATCAAAGCAGCCTTTGCTGCCGACAGGCTTACGGTACCGGGAATGGTAAGCCCTCTTGCAGGGGCGCTGCCGGCTTTAGGAAGGGTGCTTTGGGACGGCTTCGGGGTGCTCGCATCTGTACTTGCGGCGGGCTCATCCAAAGGGTCGGGCGCAGGGTAGCGCCATGAAGAATAGAATTCAAAGCTGACCAGAATGATAATGGACAGGACGATGGAGAGGATGAGATTACGATTTTCGTTCATTGTTTTTATTTCCGTTATCTCAAAGAAGTATGGCGGCAGGACGGGTTTTCTGCCGGATTATGAATATGCCCGGGAACTGGATCGAAGCCCGCATCTCCCCAGGGATGACAACGAGCGATGCGCTTCAGGCTAAGCCACGCGCCTTTGACAACACCGTGCCCGGTGAAGGCGTCAACAGCGTACCTTGAACAGGTCGGGTGAAAGCGGCAGGTGCCGGGAAAAATTGGCGAAATCAGCATCTGATAACCCCTGACCAGGAGCGCCGCTGCGCGTGCAGGTAATTGGCTGAGAGTGATATCAGGAAAACGTGCCAACTTGTTTAAATCCCCTCGCGATAGGTTTCCAGCTTCTTTAAGGCCGTCGTCATGTCAGCCATCAGGGCTGTAAAAGGCCTCGTCAGTGTATTTTTGCGTCCAATAATAACGAAGTCCATGCCGCCTTGGGCGTGCTTTGTCATCATTATGTCGGCAGCGGCCTTTAGCCTGCGCCGGGCCCGGTTGCGTTTGACCGAATTTCCAACCTTACGGCTGACCGTAAAGCCAATGCGTGCCTCATCTGTGTCAACTTCGTCAAGGGGACGCTTACGGACCTGAACAATCAGTCCCGGTGCGACCCACTTACGCCGGGTAGCGGCGACCCTGAGAAATTCAGGGCGTCGTTTAAGGCGTGGAAGTACAGACACAGGGTTGTGCCTTAAGCAGAAAGGCGCTTACGGCCTCGTGCACGACGGGTGGCCAAAACACGGCGACCGCCAACGGTTGCCATGCGGCTGCGAAATCCATGCCGACGCTTGCGAACAAGTCTGCTCGGTTGATATGTACGTTTCAAAGGGCTAACTCCGGCGAAAAAACAAGCCCGGTGTATAGGGTCTTGTGGGGGGGAAGTCAACGCCGAGTACGGCATTAATCATGACTTTTCTGGGGGCAGCGGATAACGTGGTGGTAACGTAAAGGTTACTGGCGTCGCGCAAGCTCGGCAACTTATAAAGGATACGCTTTTAAAAATTGCCGGAAGAGCCTTCTTTGTGGAGATGTTTGTTATTGTTTTCAATAAGTTAATAGGGTTCCGTTAATGACTATCAAACGATTGCTGCCCGTGTTTGTCCTGGGCGCCGGTTTTTTTGCTTTTTTCTGGTTTGACCTGGATCGCTACCTGTCGTTTCAGGCCCTGAAGGATAATAAGGAGCTGTTGAGCCAGTGGCGTGACGAGAATTATTTCATGGCAGCGCTGACATTTGTTGGCGCCTATGGGGTTCTTAGTGGTTTTTCAGTCCCTGTTGGCTTGTGGATGACCCTGGCCGGTGGTTTCATGTTTGGCACGGTTGCGGGCGGTTTTTTGTCATTATTTGGGGCTTCAATAGGGGCGACGGCGATTTTCCTAGCCGCCCGTTACGCCTTCGCCGATGTGCTCAAGGAAAAATGCGGCACTGCCATTGAAAAAATGGAAGCCGGTTTCAAGGAAAACCAGTTGAGTTACATGCTGGTGCTTCGTCTGGTGCCGCTATTCCCATTCTGGCTGGTTAATCTGGTGCCGGCTTTTCTTGCGGTCTCAACCCGGACATATGTTATCGGCACCTTGTTTGGTATGATCCCCGGCGCTCTTGTTTATGCCAGTGTGGGCAATGGGTTGAGCACGGTTTTTGAAAGCGGGGCTGAACCGGACCTTGGTATTATTTTTTCCCCGGATATTCTGATCCCGATTATCGGACTGGCCGCTCTCGCGCTCATTCCCGTGATCTATAAAAGATTCAATAAAACTAAAACTCAGGAATAATCATGGCAGAACGCTTGCAAGTGGACTTGTGTATTATTGGTGCTGGATCGGGCGGTCTGTCCGTCGCTGCCGGGGCGCAGCAGATGGGGGCCTCGTGCGTTTTGATCGAAAAAGGCCTGATGGGTGGCGATTGCCTGAATTACGGATGTGTCCCTTCCAAGGCCTTGCTTGCCGCCGGTCATGCCGCAGAGGCGATCCGTCATGCCCCGGATTTTGGCGTCAGCGCCGGACAGCCTGAGATTAATTCTGAAAAGGTCTACGGTCATGTGCGCGATACCATTGGGGCCATCGCCCCAAATGATTCCGTCGAGCGCTTTGAAGGCTTGGGCGTAAAGGTTATTCAGGCGGCAGGCAGTTTTAGCGGACCTGGAGAAGTCATCGCCGGGGACACCATCGTCCGGGCCCGGCGTTTTGTTATTGCGACAGGGTCTTCGGCTTTCGTGCCTCCTATCGAGGGCCTGGACAGTGTGCCCTACATGACAAATGAAACCGTATTTGACGGGCCTGAACTTGCCGAGCACTTGATTGTTATCGGCGGTGGCCCCATCGGTATCGAGATGGCTCAGGCGCACCGCCATCTGGGTTGCAAGGTGACCGTGCTGGAAATGTTCGCGATCATGCCGAAAGATGATCCGGAACTTGTCGCCGTGGTACGTCGCAGGCTTGATCAGGATGGCATTGTCATCAAGGAAGGAATCAAGGTCCTGGGCGTAGAGAAAACAGGGGGCGGCGTTTGCGTCAAAATCGAAATTGACGGCGTGGAAGAAAAAGTTGATGGCTCTCACCTTCTGGTCGCCGCCGGGCGCAGGCCTAACGTGGGGTCTCTCGAGCTGGAAAAGGCCGGGGTCAACTATTCGCCCAAGGGCATTGAGGTCGATGCCCGTCTCAGGACCTCCAACAAAAAGATTTTTGCCATTGGTGATGTGGCGGGGGGCTATCAGTTCACCCATGTGGCGGGCTATCACGCCGGTATCGTTATTCGAAATGCCCTGTTCCGCTTGCCCGCCAAGTCAGACATGACAGCCGTGCCATGGGTCACTTACACCGCGCCGGAGCTTTCTCAAGTTGGATTGACTGAGGATGAGGCCCGCAAGAAATATAGTGATATCAAGGTATTAACATGGTCTTTCGAAGAAAATGACCGGGCCCAGGCGGAACGTCAAACTGACGGTTTGGTCAAGGTCGTGACAACAGGTAAGGGGAAAATTCTTGGCTGCGGGATTGCCGGGGCCCATGCGGGCGAGTTGATCCAAAGCTGGGTCTTAGCCATATCCAAAAAAATGAAGATCGGCGATATGGCTTCCATGATCGCGCCTTACCCAACCCTTGGCGAAGTTTCCAAGCGGGCGGCGGGCAGTTTTTATACGGAGTCCCTGTTCAGCGCGAAAACAAAAAAACTGGTGCGCTTTTTAAGACTGTTTGGATAGTGTTATAATCTGTTCATGAGCGACGAAGAGAATATCACGACAGACGATATTTCCGGGCCTATGCCCAAGGCCTTGAGTGGCCTTTCGGCCAAGCTTCTGATCTTGACGATTTTTTTCGTAATGTTGGCGGAGCTCCTGATCTATACCCCGTCAATCTCGCGTTATCGCAAAGCCTATCTTGAAGAACACATTGCAGCGGCTCATTTGGCATCGTTGGCGCTTGAGGCAACCCCCGACAACATGGTCAGCCGCGCCCTGGAAAAAGAGCTGCTTTTTCACGCCGGTGCCTATTCTATTACCCTAAAACATCCAGAACGGCGAGTCTTGATGTTAAGTCGTGAAAATCTGCCCAAGGTGGATGTGGTTTTTGATTTGCGCGAGGGCAGTTTCCCTATGTGGATTTCAGATGCCTTCACCACCTTGTTTAGAAATGACAACAGGATCATGCAGGTCATCGGGGTTTCGCCGAAAGCCATGAATGTGGTCGTTGGCGTGACTATTGAAGAAGCACCCATGCGTGAGGCCATGTGGTCCTTTTCAAAAAGGATACTTCAACTTTCCGTCGTCATTTCCCTGCTTACGGCGGGTCTTGTTTATATCAGCCTGCTGATGTTGATGGTGCGTCCTTTGCGCCAGATTACCCGCTCCCTGGTGCGCTTTCGCGAAGACCCGGAAGATGAAACCCGCAGGCTTCCCCCCAGCAACCGGGGGGATGAAATAGGCGTCGCCCTGCGTGAACTGGCTTTGATGAAAGATGAAGTCCGGGCCGCCTTTAAACAAAAGAACCGTCTGGCGACCCTGGGGGCTGCCGTTGCCAAGATTAATCACGATTTAAGAAATTCCCTGTCCACAGCCATGCTGGTTTCGGACCGTTTGGCCGATATTGATGACCCGGAAGTCAAAAAAGTGACGCCGCGTCTTTATACAGCCATCGACAAGGCTGTCGTGCTTTGCAGCCAAACCCTGAACTACGTCAGTGGCGGATCATCTGTCATAAAGCCCAGCCTGTTTCACTTAAGCGAGCTTGTCACTGAAGTCGCGGTAACCATTCGCGATGATATTACGGTTGGTGCAGAACACGATGTGACGGTTGGAAACCCGGCTTTTAAAGTCGTCAACGACGTGGACTTTGAACTGGATTTAGAGGCCGACCGGGATCAGGTTTTCCGGGTTTTAAGTAATCTGTCCATGAATGCCCGTCAGATCGGGGCCAGCTACATCCAGGTGAAAGCCCAAAAAGAGGATGCTTTTATTTTGATAGACGTTGTGGATGATGGACCTGGATTTTCTGAAAACGCCCGCGAGAAACTATTTCAGCCTTTCGTCGGGTCTTCTCGCGACGGCGGCACCGGGCTGGGATTGGTCATCGTGCGCGACATCATGCGGGCCCATGGCGGCGATGTTGCCCTGGTGTCCGATCCCGATGAGAAGACAACGTTTCGCCTTGCCCTTCCCATACGGGCCGCGGAAGCGTTGGGATGACTATGGACTGGGATTCTAAGCAGTATCTGAAATTCACGGATCATCGTTTAAGACCAGCCCAGGATTTAATTAATCGCATCAACATTGAGCAGCCTGAAAGCATTTGTGATTTGGGGTGTGGCCCGGGCAATGTGACGCGCCTGCTGGCCGGGCGTTGGCCGGGGGCGGCCATTACCGGAATCGATTCATCGCCTGAAATGTTAAGCAAGGCGGGCGAGGAAACAACGGATATTAACTGGGTCAAGGGCGATATAGGGACTTGGGCCCCAAATTTTGCGCCGCATATGATTTTTTCCAATGCCGCCTTGCATTGGCTCGATGATCATCAAGTGCTTTTTCCCAAACTGGTTTCGTTTTTAAATCCGGGCGGTGTGCTTGCCGTGCAGATGCCCCGCAACCATGGTGCAGCCTCACACACTTTAAGGGATGATGTGGCTGCAGAAGGGCCATGGGCGGACTTGTTGGCGGGATTGGCGCAAAAGGCCCCGGTCGCTGAAGCGGATTTTTATTATGACCTGCTGGCCCCACAATCAAGGAGCATAGATATTTGGGAAAGTGAGTATGCCCAAATTCTGGAAGGCGATAATCCGGTCCTGGAATGGGTCCGCAGCACGGCCCTTAAGCCTTACCTGGATGCTTTTGACCGGGCGGCGAAACCGGATTGGAAAGAATCCTTTATTGATCAATATGCCCAGCGCCTGAATAAGGCTTATCCAAAGCGCAGGGACGGGCGAACCCTGTTTGCCTTTAAGCGCCTTTTTATGGTTTGTAAAAAATGAAGACGGCATAAATATCTGTCGTTTTACCAAAGGGGTTCAGGTTAAGATCAGAAAAAGCAGGCAACGTGTGCTTTATAATTTAAACATGGGGGAAACCATATTATGCGTAATATTTTCATAGGCCTCGGCGTTGTTGTCGTTGGTATTGTCGTCGCTGTCTATTTTGTCATTTCTTCTCTGGATGGTATTATCCAGCAGGCGGTTGAAGAATATGGATCAGAAATTACTCAGGCAGAGGTCAAGCTCAATGAAGTTAACATTGATATTGGCTCCGGCAAGGGTGGCCTGAAAGGCCTGAAAGTCGGTAACCCCACGGGCTTTGAGACCGCAAGCGCGTTTAATCTTGGTGAAATTAGCATCAGCATCGACACTGGATCCGTCACCAGTGATCCTGTCATCATCAAGGAAATAAGCGTTAATGCCCCCGAGGTCACATATGAGTTGTCATCCAGTGGCTCCAACATTGATGCCATTCAAAAAAATGTAGATGCCTATATGGCCAAGCTTGGTGGCAGTGACACTGCCAAACAGGACGATGGTGGCGAAGGGCCAAAACTGGTTATCGAGAACCTGTATGTCCGCGGCGGTAAACTTAACGTCAGCGCGACCTTGCTCAAGGGTAAAACCCTGAGTGCTGGCTTGCCTGATATTCACCTAAAGGACATTGGCAAGGACGATGGTGGTGCCACACCGTCTGAGGTTGCCAAGGAAATCCTGACCTCGTTGAATGCCAGTGCGACCAAGGCGGCCTCTTCCATCGGTGTTGGCAAGACTCTGGATAGCCTGAAAGACACACTGTCCGGCGCAACTGAGGGCATTAGCAAAAAAGCTGGCGACATGACAAGCGGGGCCAAAAAGACCCTGAAGAATCTGCTGGGGAATTAGACTATTCCAGCATAGTTCACGGCTTAATCGCTTAGCACAATACCTTCACGGCGGTGATCAGCGCCGCCGTGAAGTTTGCCATCGCGTATGCGAATACCATGCAGGCCGCTGGTCATAGTCCTTAATTTCAGGGTATGGCCAAGGGCTTCCAGGGCCGGGATCAATTTATCCAGGCCCGTGTCGGCCTCAAGGTCTGTGTTGCCATTGCGGTTGGTGATGTGGGGCATGTCGATAGCGCTTTGAATATCCATATCCCAGTCAAGTGCGGCGATGATGGTCTGGGCCACATAGCCAATAATGCGCGATCCCCCCGGTGACCCAATGGCCAGCACCGCCTTACCATTGGCATCAATAACCAGGGTCGGGGCCATGGAACTGCGCGGGCGCTTGGCCGGTGCTGCGTGGTTGGCAACGGGTTTTCCATCTTTTTCAGGCATGAAGGAAAAATCCGTTAGCTGGTTGTTGAGCAGGAACCCATCCACCATCATGCGCGACCCAAAGGCATTTTCGATGCTTGATGTCATGGACACGGCGTTGCCATCCCCATCAATAATACTGATATGGGTAGTCGACAGGCCCAGGCTGTCATCCCCCGGTGTATAGTTCCAGGACTGGTTAAGGCCAGGATTGCCGGGGGTGGCTTTTCCCAGGGACGTTTTCGGGGATATTTCACGGGCTCTCAGGTCAAGATAACCGGGATCGAGCATTCCGGCAGAAGGAACGGAAACAAAATCTTCATCGGCGATATAAGTATTGCGGTCGGCGAAGGCCAGCTTTGAGGCTTCGGCAATCAGGTGCACGGCAGCTGGATCAATCTGGCCATCCTCGCCCGGCGTCATGGCGGACAGATCAAAGGATTGCAGGATGCCAAGGATTTGCAACGTGGTCAGCCCGCCTGATGAGGGTGGCCCCATGCCACAGACCAGCCACTGCCGATAAAAAAGACAGACTGGGTCACGTTTCTCAGCAGTGTAGGCGGCCATGTCGGCCATGCTCAGGCTGCCCGGATTTTGGCTGGCGTTTATGACCGTATCAACAATGTGCTGGGCGATCTCTCCCGTATAGAAAGCATCGGCACCTTTATCAGCAATCAGGCGCAAGGTCCTCGCGAAGGGTTGGTTCTTAAGCACATGGCCAACCTCAAGGGGGGTGCCTTGCGTGTCATGAAAATAGGATTCAGTTGCGGTGAATACTTTCAGGTGTTTGTCTTTTGTGATTAGTCCGTTCAGGCGTGCTGAGACGGCGAAGCCCTTTTCGGCCAGCTCGATGGCCGGTTGGAACAATTTTGCCCAGGGCAGTTTGCCGTTGTCCTTATGGGCACTTTCCAGCATGCGGAGCAGTCCGGGCACCCCGACAGACTGGCCGCCGACAGCCGCATCGAAGAACTTTTTGCGAGTCCCGTCATCATTCAGGAACATGTCAGGGTGGGCCGTTGCGGGTGCTTTTTCGCGACCGTCATAGGTGCTGATTTCACTGCTTTTGCCATTCAGGTGCATCAAAAAAGCGCCGCCCCCTATGCCCGATGACTGGGGCTCAACCAGATTGAGCACCAACTGGGCGGCAATGGCCGCATCCGTGGCGCTGCCACCTTTGCGCAAGATATCCAGACCAGCCGCCGCCGCATGAGGGTTGGCCACGGCGATCATCCATTTGTCGCCCTGAACGGGGTTGCGTTTGGCCATGGCTGGTATGGCGGTGGCTGCTTCAGGTGTGGCCCTTGCCTCATCAGTCTGGTTTGCCACGTCAGGTTTGGCGGTGCCATCCTGGCAGGCACTAAGGCTGGCCAATAACGCCGCCGCGACAATGGAAAGTGTAAGTTTGTTCATCATAAAGCCCCGAAATATTATGCTTGTATGCTACCCTTTGCATTACGCCATGGGAATCAATTGTTATTGTTGTCTCAGTGCTGGAGAAACCATGATAGACGGCTTAATTGCATCATTTAGTGAATATAAGGTGGCCTGGATGCTGGGCCTGTTCGTTGGTGTCCTATACTGGGCTTTCAAGGCGCGCTTTCGCCGTTAGTCCATTTGCATTAGGATCGCCCCCTGCCCCATACAAAAAGGAAGTATTGATTTGAGTGTCCACCGCGAAAAAGTGAAAGCCACTGTTACAGACATTCGCGCCCAAAAGGGTGGCGACCCCTTGGTTTGTCTGACCGCCTACACATCCCTTACGGCGCAATTGCTGGATGATCATACGGACCTGCTGTTGGTTGGCGATTCCTTAGGCATGGTTCTATATGGTCTTGATGACACGTTGGGGGTCACACTTGATATGATGATCGCCCATGGCAAGGCGGTGATGCGCGGGTCTGCTCGGGCTTGTGTCATTGTTGATATGCCCTTTGGTTCCTATCAGGAAAGCCCCGAAGCCGCTTTTAGAAATGCCGCCCGGGTGATGAAGGAAGTTGGCTGCGCCGGGGTTAAACTGGAAGGCGGCATTGAAATGGCTGAAACCATTTCGTTCCTGACCAAGCGGGGCATTCCTGTGCTGGCCCACGTTGGTTTATTGCCCCAATCAGTCAATACGGCCGGTGGCTTTCGATCACACGGCCAGGAAGATGCAGAAGCCGCGCGCATTCTGGCGGACGCGGTCGCTGTCGCCGATGCCGGGGCATTTGCCAGCGTCGTTGAAGGTACGGTCGAGCCCCTGGCCCGCAAGATCACGCAAACCATCCAGATTCCGACTATCGGCATTGGGGCGTCACCGGCCTGTGACGGGCAAATTCTGGTGACAGAAGATTTAGTCGGTTTGTTCTCCGACTTTACGCCCAAGTTCGTCAAACGTTATGCGGATTTGGGCCAGCAGATTGCCGATGCGGCGAAAAGCTATAGCGAAGACGTTCGCTCCGGCAGTTTCCCCGGCCCTGAACATTGCTTTGCCATGCGGCGTTCCAGTGGCGAAAAAGAATAAGGGCGTTCCTTATGTTTGATATTGTGCGTCGTGTTGATGACTTGCGCGAACGGGTCGCAAGCTGGCGCCATGAGAGCCTGAGCATCGGCCTTGTGCCGACCATGGGCGCTCTGCATTCGGGTCATATGGCCCTGGTCGTAAAGTCCATCGAGACGTGCGATCGTACACTTGTTACCTTGTTTGTTAATCCCAAACAATTCGGCGAAGGTGAAGACCTTGAAAGCTATCCCCGCGATGAGCAAAAGGACGTCGCCAAACTTGAGGCTGCTGGCGCGCATCTTTTGTTCGCCCCGACGCTGGCTGAAATGTATCCGGATGGCTATTCAACCGGGGTCAAAGTCGGTGGCCTGGGCGATGTGCTGGAGGGAGTTCATCGGCCCGGTTTTTTTGATGGTGTGGCCACGGTTGTCTCTAAGCTACTTAATCAGGCTGGCGCTGACAGGGCTTTTTTCGGGAAGAAAGATTATCAGCAATTGCTGGTCATTAAACGTATGGCCCGCGACCTTGATATCCCGACGGTGATCGAAGGGGTTGATACCGTGCGCGAGGACGACGGTCTGGCCTTGTCATCGCGCAATGTTTATCTAAGCAATGAAGAGCGCGAGGCTGCGCCAGTTCTTTTTAAAACGCTTACGGCGGTGGCCCAAAGTGTGCGGGCGGGGGATGATGTTGCCGTACAGGAAGCCTGGGGTCGCGCGGAATTATTGAGCGCAGGGTTTTCCAGTGTGGACTATTTAAGTGTCCATGACGCCGAGACATTGCAGCCCGGTCTTGACCCCGCCCGTCCGGGGCGGGTGCTGGCGGCGGCGAAGCTGGGCCGGGCCCGCCTGATCGATAACGTTCAGGCCTAGCCAGACATATGGAAAGCATCACCGCGGTTTTCCTGAGCGCCTTTCTGGCCGCGACCATATTGCCTTTTTCATCAGAAATTGTCCTTAGCGCCTTGTATGGGGCGGGCGGCGGCGAGGCTGTCATCCTGTGGCTGGTTGCAAGCACGGGCAATGTTCTGGGTGCTTTGGTCAATTGGGGACTGGGGCGTTACGCGTTGCACTGGCAGGATCGAAAATGGTTTCCCTTTAAGGCGGACCAATTGCAGCGGGCAGATGCCTGGTTCCAACGTTATGGGGTGTGGACGCTGCTTTTGGCCTGGGTGCCGGTGGTTGGCGACCCCCTGACTTTTGTCGCCGGGTTCTTGCGGGTCAATGTGTGGGTTTTTCTTATTCTCGTCACTATCGGCAAGGCCGGGCGTTATGCAGCGGTTCTATGGTTTACAGGCAGTATGCTCTGAACATAAAAAAACCGGCTCATCCAATGGAAAGCCGGTTTTTTAATTTTTTTATCAGGAAGCTAATTTTTTACCTGAGATATAAATGCACTTCATTGGTCTTTGATTGACTGCTGGTTTTGCCCGACATGGCGACTCTTGAAGGTGGTAGACCCATGTCGATCAATGAGCGCAGAACCCCTTCGGCGAAACGTTGCGCCTTGTTGGAGTTCAGGGCAATGCGGGCCGGACCCCCGGCATTCGGGGCAACGGCGACAAGATCAAAGATCGCGTCAGGGCGACTTTCCAGTACACGACCGACGGCAGCATAGAGCGCTTGTTGATAAGGAATGTCCGGGCGATCAAAGCGAATGACCACTAGTGGGCGACGTCCGGTCGTGTCCTTGGCGCGGGCTGGCCCCTGGAATACGGAATTGCCAGCCGCTGCGATGATCGCCTGATTGGCCAAGCTGGCACCATAGATCTCGCCACCTTTGATACCAGCGCTAAGCAGGTTCAGGTTGGAACGCTCGGTTGCCACATAATTGGTTTGACGACGAACATCTTCGGCCAGTTCCTTGAGCAGACGCTCAATCAGAACGACGGTGCGGTTGACTTCATCTTCCAGAATGGCCAGTTGTTTGTGATCTTCATCAACGGCGCCGGAAACACTGAAGGCGGCGCGGGTAGATTCTGACAGGAACGCAGACATGGTGGAATCCGACGAAACTGCAGTTGCCAGTCGGTTTAACTCGGCGGTGTCCGTGCTGATTCTTTCCAGGTCGGCCCCGGCGCTGTTAAATTGCTGCACTAAAATCGGGTTGCCTGGCGTGGTGCCCACTTGCAAGCGGGTATTAATGGCGGCGACCGTACCGTGGTAGCGCTGCGAGTCCTGTACAATGCGGGCGCGCAACTGTTGTAAAGAACCGTTGTGCTGAGAAATGGATGCCTGCAGTCTTGTCAGTTCGCTGCGAAGTTCTTTTACCTTTTTGCCGACAAAAGTTCCGGTCGAGGCACCAGGGGTGACCCCTGCAGGTTGGAAATTGGTATTGCCAAGTGCCGGTTGAGCTGTTGATGCCGGTGCTGGCGCCCGGGTAGTCGCAGCCTGTTGTTGGGCAGGGGCCGAGTCGTTTTGGGCTTGGGCGGGCGCACCTGCCGGGTCTTCGCCGGTCAGGGAAGGCCACAGGGCTTCTTCTGTAAAAGAGCAAGCAGGAAGGAGCAGCGCCGTCGTGACGACAAGAGCTCGGAATCCTGATGATTTCCGGATCGTTGAAAACTTCATTTTAGCAACTGAGCCTTTGCCTAAAAAAATGATGCCATTACTCATCTTCGATAGTATGGCCAAGTCGAAATATGACGAACATTTCTATAATTGGAAATATCGCCCCCACTCTTATTTATTTTCAGGATATTACTCAAAGGATCAAGGCACGACAAGGGCAGATTTGCATTCATTTGCAAGGACTTGAAAAGAGTGTTTCTAAGCACTTGCCTTGAAAAGGCCTCTGGAGTAGTGTCGCCAGCCTTCGCGGGGGGGCTGTTTTGCAGCCTCGTGATGATGTTAAGCGCCCGTAGCTCAATTGGATAGAGCATCTGACTACGAATCAGAAGGTTGGGAGTTCG
>Ga0055584_100000087_pt1 | contig 82973 bp, 100 predicted proteins | sample OSDHelmetaG_FD_58716 | JGI IMG/M metagenome (GOLD analysis project Ga0055584, IMG submission 58716) | Pelagic marine sediment microbial communities from the LTER site Helgoland, North Sea, for post-phytoplankton bloom and carbon turnover... | ecosystem: Environmental > Aquatic > Marine >... | reverse complement strand
AAGCTAAAAAAGAAAAACCAGCTAAAGCTAAAAAAGAAAAACCAGCTAAAGCTAAAAAAGTGAAAGCTAAGAAAGGTAAAGCGGCAAAAAAGTCTGATGACGAAGATTTCGATTTCGATGATTAATTGAATCTCGTCCAGTAAAAATAGAAAGGCGGCTCCTGTAGCTGCCTTTTTTGCTTTTGTCAAAAGGAAACTCACATGCCTGATCAACTACCTCACGTATCCTATCTACTAGCCGCTAAGAGTTTCATCTTAGACTCTAGTGTGTATCACTTCACCGTACGTGAATTATTAAATATAGAATCCTCTATGGGCGATGTCGCTGGAGATATATCCATGGGTCAAGCAGCAATTGCTTATCATAAGAATATTGTGGCCGACTCCTCCGTTGCAAATAATAATATTAAGCACCAAGACCTGTATCAAGCCGAAGCTGAGAGTACGAAAGCTAAAGCTAAGTACGGAGTTCTAGTTAAGCACTTGGAGGATTTAAGTAAAGCTAAGCTAATTATGGAGACAGTTTTGGCGCAATGCGAGGTGCTCCCCTTATTTAAGAATGAAGGCATTACTCAGATATATGAAATGATCATGTACAATCATGCTAATGCTATCAAAACACAACCGTTAAAGGAACTTCCCTTTTATGGCACTACTGTACTACCCCGTAATAACAACCTCACACAAGATAGCATTGAGCGCTTATTGATGATGACGGCCGAGACAGAGGTACATATAATTGAACGATCTAAATAAATTTAATCATCTGGTAGAAGCAATCAAGGATAAAATAGAACAAACAAAAGACTCAGTATTTCGCGTTATACCTATAGGTGAATACTACTCAATAGTATTCTTTGACGTTAACACAAACACTATTAAACTGGACTTCACTAATTGTATGTTCCACCCAGTCAACATTGACCAGTTAGATAGATCGATTTGTAGTATGGAACTTCTTGAAGCGTCCTATACTCACATCCAGCACAGCGTTATAATTAGACGTTGGTTGAGTGGTGAATTAGATGACGATAAAGAGCCTGGTGGCTTAGAGTTTCCCTTTGACAAAAACGAAGAAGCCATCTCGGCTTTTAGACAGTACGTAAACCAATTAAGAGTCATGGAGCCAAGTAACAATACGGCTGATGATTACGGTATTCCAGAAAACCTATTAGGATGATATAATGGTAGCTAAGAAAAAGAAAGCCACGAAAGGTAAGGATTATAGCTCGGAAAGTATTGAAATCCTTGAAGGCCTTGATGGCATAAGAATGAACCCTAGTATGTACATGGGTGCCTTAGGTAATCCGATGCTTTTCAGAATGATCAAAGAGCAAGTGGATAACTTCTACGATGAATACATAGCGGGTCGATGTAAAGCAGGTGAGATTGTTCTTGACCCAACAAAACACAGTTATATCGTTGCCGATTTCGCGGGCGGTATTCCAGTCGGTATGAAGAAACTCAAAGGCGGTGATAAGATAAACTCTCTTACCGCCGTATTCACTCGCATACATGCTGGCGGTAAGAACAATCAAGATGCCTATAAAACATCTGCTGGTACGCATGGTGTCGGTAGTGCTGCTGTTAACGCCTGCTCTGCTAAGCTTGAAGTATGGTCGTCATTTGGAGGTAAGTGGTCTTATCAATCATTCACAAAAGGTGAGACGGACTTTCCTAATCCAAAGAACAAGAAGCCCGGAAAAGATGTTATGGATCTATTGCAGAAGAAAAGCGGCTACGGTACAATCGTTCGTTTTACTCCTGACTTTACAATCATTGCCGAAAACGCTAGTCGTTCAGAGCGCAAAAAGAAAACATTCAAACCAATTCCTGCTAAGCAGAATGCTAAATCCGTAGGCCCTTGGTTACGCAATATGACATTGCTTAATCCAGGATTAACGTTGACAGTATCGCAAGTAGTTAAAGGTAAGTTAAAGTCTAAGACAATGGTCAACAAGAAAGGTCTTGATGCTATACCTAAAATATTTATGGACGAGAACGAATTGAATTCTGTTGGCCGTAAACCATTCACGCTACAGACAGACTACATGACTGTTGCCGTTCAATGGTCTGATCATACTGATGCAGAACTGTTTAAATCTTTCGTAAACAGTTCTCCGAGTATTGAGCACGGTACTCATGTCAATGGCTTTAAAGCAGCACTCGCCAGAGCAATCAAACCTCATGAGTCAGCAGCTAAAACTAAAGGTAAGAAGAAAGGCCTTGGCTTTAAGCGTGAAGACTTGATGATGGGTCTTGTAGGTTTCTTCGAATGGAAAATGCACGGCGCGCAATTCAGCGGTCAGATAAAAGATAAGTTGGAATCGAAAGTTGATAAAGACGTTGAGGATATGTTAGTCGATCCCCTGACTGAGTACTTCAAGAAGAATCCCAACATCGCTAAGAACCTAATCAAACGTGCTACTGAATTCCAGAAGCAAGTTGAAGGGTTGAAGTCAGTAATGAAATCTCTTTCCGATACTAAGAAAAAATCGAAAGGTGCAATCATTCCAGAAGTATTAACCATTGCACCTGATGCAAAACCAGAACATCGTGAACTCTACATTGTAGAAGGTGACTCTGCTGGTGGTACTGCTAAGAACGCGCGTGACCCTGAGTACCAAGAAGTGTTGAAGCTTAGAGGTAAGCCCTTGAATGCTGTTAGTGCTTCTCTTGATAAAGTTGTGAACAATAAAGTAATACAAGATTTGCTGATTGCTCTTGGTCTTGAGTTGAAGATAGATAAGCGTAACACGGGTGTTCCTCAATTCAGTATTGATAAACTTCGTGTTCGTGGTGCTATTATCATCATGCCTGATGCCGACCCTGATGGATTCCATATCGGTACTTCATTGCTTGGCTTCTTACATAAGTTCGTACCTGACGTATATAAAGAAGGTTTAGTCTACGTAGTTGATAACCCCTTGTTCAGTATTAATCATAACGGACAATTCTACGGCGGTATGACTCTCGAAGAAGTTACTGACCAACTTCCTAAAGGGACCAGTAAGACTGGTGTTAAGCGCATCAAAGGACTCGGCGAAATGTCGGAAGACGAGTTAGAATACTTTGGTATGAACCCAGAAACTCGCCGCTTATTTAAAATCAACCCAGCGTGTAGTCCTGAAATGGACAAATGGTTTACTGCTGTTGTTGGTGATTCACCCGAAGCTAGACGTAAGCTTATTGGCCTTAAACATTAATCTCGAATAATAGGAACCCCGCATGTTTCACTATTTATTACTACAATGGCCTAGGGTCAGAGCACACGATCCTGAAATCGTTGTACTTAAAATGCCCGTAATAGTACATGACATAGGTGATAAGATTATTACAACCTATCCTATAGCCTCTATGTCTTTTGCGTCCAGCATAATTCTTAATGATAAATTTGAGATTACTAAGAATTCAATTAACGGACTCACTAATTGTACTGACCCTGAGGGCTTAGAGAACTATGTTAAAGGCCGTGCCTTGGATTATAATACTGAGGACCTGCACGAATGGCGTTACGCTTTACTGCAAAGATCTATTACCAGCAAGGTGCTTGACCAGTATGAGTCGCTTACTTCGTACATGGAACTTAATCAAGGAGTGCCTAGTCTGCTATATAATGCTTTGCAGCCTTTCTTCATAAGTAAGCCTGTCACTTTGAACGGATCTAGTTTTCAAGGTATTACGTCCGGTAGACTAAGTACCTCTACACATAATAGGTCTAATACACTTAAAAGTGTAAATAGTGATTGCACCGACTGCAACGAATAATTGGAATTATAATGACTAATAGAACAAAAAAGAATGCCACTCGGATAGCCAAGACTAGTAAAACTAGTATGGCTAAAGGCTCCGTCCATATTATGAATCCAGATACGTTTAAAGATATCTCGATTAATAACTTTGCATCGATGGCCCTAAAGATATATGGTTCATATGTTGTTGAAGAACGCGCTATACCAGAACATCGTGACGGATTGAAACCTGTCCATAGAGCTTTATTATGGGCAATGCAGCAATTGAATTTAACTTATACGGCTAAGACACGTAAGTCCGCTAAAGTTGTAGGTGACACAATTGGTTCTTATCACCCGCATGGTGACGGTGCTTGTTACGATGCAATGGTTACTTTAGCTAACGCTAGCCCTAAGCTAGTGCGTGGCGAAGGTAATTGGGGTAGCCCAGTCGATGGTGCTGCTGCTTATCGATATACCGAAGCTCGTCTATCTGTATTCAGCAAGTTATTCCTACTAGATAGCGGCTACTTGAATGTTGTACCTATGCAGCAGAACTTCGACAACACAGCAATGATGCCTGTCCACTTACCTGCCCTACTGCCAGTCATGTTGATGATGGGTAATCCTACTGCACCTGCTTATGGTGTACGTGCTGGTAATCCTCCATTCGCGATTGAAGGTATTGTTAAGTTGTTACGCGGAGGTCTACGAGGTAAGGCTATTACTGAAAAAGCCTGCATTAAGAATCTTGAAGTACACTACCCTTACGGCTCAATTGATGTCACTTCTGCCGATGACTTCGCAGAGCTGATTAAGACTGGACGAGGTAGCATGGCCTTTACACCTGTCATATCTGCTACGTGGGAGCACAAAAACAAAGATGCAGCCAAGAAGATTAGTATTCAATCCTACAGCCCTGGTTTTCGCGGAGCCTCAGTTGTTAAGCAGCTCGAAAAGATTAACGCTTTAGACTCAGTACAGCGTGCTTACGATAGAACGGGTAAGAAAGATAAGTATGGTCGTTCTGGTCCTTATGGCTGCTTATACATCGTTGAACCTAAGCGCGGAATTAGTGAAGACAAGTTCTTCGAACTGGCTGAGAAAGTTGAAAAGATTCTTACCACTAAAGAGCACTTTGATCTAGGCTGTACGCATAAGCACATAGACAAGGTAACGTTCGAACGTCCTAATGTTCCTCAATTTATTAATACTTGGATTAAGTACCGCATCAAGTTAGAAATTGACTACATAGATTACTTGATTAAAGAAGCAACCCGCAAACTTGATTACCAAGAACTATTATTGTTCGCCGTGGATAATAGAGACTTGATACTTAAAGTACTACCTAAAGTACTTAAAGCGAAAGAGCCTGATGCCGCCTTAAGTAAAGCAATTAAGAAACCCGTCGAATACGCTAAACGTATCCTTGACCTGCAGATTAGACGCCTTGCCTCTCTTGAGCGTTCTGCTATAGTCAAAACGATTAAAGAACTTAAAGCGGAAATTAAGTCTCTGGCTAAAGAGCGTAAATCTCCGAATGCCCGCATCGAAGCTGACTTAGTAGAACGTGTTAAGAAGTACAAGGCACTTTCACCTAAGTATGATTTCAATGCTAAAACTAAAACGCAGAAAATGAAGAAGTAAGAACACGTCTCTAGGTAGGTGGTCATAATACGTACAGGACCTAACTTGCCTAGCGCCGTCTCATTTCTCTGTATACATCAAGGTTCCAATTTGATATAATGCAGTGTCTCTAAGAAGACGCAATTTCTATTAACTAAAAGGAAACTCAGTATGACAAATCTAATCAATACTTCAAACTTTAGAACACCTGAATTAGAAAATATCGAACGCCGCCGTATATTTTCAAACAATGACCTGATGACGGATGTTTTAGATAGTTTCACTTCACATGGTTCATGTATTCAAAATCCTTACTTAGACGAATCGGGTATGGATACTGTAGTACCTGAAGAGTATTATGGTGAAGAATACCTTAAGTGGTACCTTAAAGGTGCCGACTCTACATCTAAAGAAGGTCTTTCGGTTGATTCTAGTGAATACGAAGATTCCGATAAGGTACGTGATTGCCATGTTACCGACGGTAAAATACTAATTGCCTTGGGTACTGTTATGGTCGCCCGAGGCATTAGTATATTAGAAGCCCTTGAAGGAGGTGCCAGCATTAACAGTGAAATAGTAGAACGTTTAGCAGCAGATGGTTTTGACCGAGAAACAGCGCTGCGTATTGTATCTAGTAAAGATACTTCCAATTGGTTACGACAATTAAACAGAGATTGATACTTAATCTCAAGACACACCTAAGATACCTTGAACAAAAATAATAATTTAAAATTCTAATTGCAGGACTCGCATAGAGGCCGCTCTTACGCTCAAAGCGTCAGTGTTTAATCGCACTTATAATTAGGGATCAAAAATGAGTATTAACGAAAACATCGCTGAGGTAATCTCAGCAGTTACAGCCTTCCAGTCTCAAGCATTAGACAAAAGCAATCCTCTTAAGGGTCGCCAAGTTATGTTGGAAGCAACCGCGTCAACCGTAGAAAGTATCGAGTCATTTCTATCTGCAACTGGAAAAACTCCTTCTATCTCAGGTATACGTAAAAAGTTAAAGAATACCTTGAATGTCGTTAAAGGTATTCAAGATGGAGTTCAATCTAAAGAATTGAAGTTTGCTCAAATGAAAATTATGGTTAGTGGGAAGTTAACTGAATTTATTGATGATGCGCAAACTTTACACACCAATTACCTAAACCATCAGAAATTGATTGCTGAATCTAATTCAGGTAAAGGCTCCGAGGAACTTGCCGACTTGCTCGACAAGAACCGACAAGAGCGAGATCAAGAACGCTCAGGCGATACTAAAGATCTATTCCAAAGATACCGTTCTAAGTATCTAAATAAAATACCTTCTAAGTTGAGAAACCCTGGTGGTATTCAAGTCATAGAACTCCCCGTCATGTCCCAGTTCGAACAGGCTGCGTTCATGCGTTCAAATACATTGCAGAAATTAGGCATTCCGTTTAATCGAATTAGTTCCGGCAAGGACTATGCAGGTGCTACGGCTATGGTTGTTTTTGAAAACCAAAACTTACTTATGTTTAGTAAGAAGGCTGCAATGGAACTAGCGCAAGAAGAATTTGATGAATACAAAGAAACATCGGATTCTAAAAAGAACGGAACTATGAGGCGTAATCTTAATAGACAGATTAAAGCCAAGCAAAGCCAAATCGCCCAACTCTTCAATAAGAAAACTAAAGACCAGCAAGCCAAATTCATTGAGCGTATGGAATCGGAGCAAGGTATTAACTTTGATACTTTAGCTAAGAATTTATATAAAACTCCTGAACTACTTCGTGAGGTAATGAATAGCCTAAAAGCTTTTCAGAAAGAATTGAAGATCGTACAGGACAAACATGCTGAACTTGATAACCAGAAGAAAGATGCTTCACGCAGACTAAAGGCCAGAGAGAAACGTGTACTAGATCCAAGCAGCGTATTGTTTACAACCGCACAGCACACTGTGGAAGAATTAAGTTCACGGAGTTCTAACGACTACACGTTGATAACGGGCAGTCCTATGACTAACCCGAAGAACTCTGATTTAGTCATGTATTGGTTTATACCGACAATGCTATATAGACGCATGACCTCTTTAACTGGCGGTAATATGAAGATATTGCGTTGGGGACTCCCTTGGCAGAGTAAAGCCAAACTATCCAAACCTACTAAGTGATATTGATTCGTGGGAGCTAAGTCAGAACAATGTCTTATCTGTAATGACAAGACATTTACCATAAACTGGCACCATACGATTCCCCGTTCACTTGGCGGAGAGGATAGTATTCAGATACCCTTGTGTGGAGATTGCCATGATACACTTCACCACAAGGCGGATGCTTATTACGCGTTACTTAAAGGAAGTGGTAAGCAGCCGAAGCAAAGGTACTGGATTAAAGCAGATTGTGAGCAAAGAGCCGATATATGGTTTAATGTCTTACTGTCTTCTATGCTAAATCCTCCCGTCTCTCAGGAGGATAAGCTTATATTGGTTCCTGGGTTTAAGGCATCACGCCAGCTCAGAATCGCAATTGATATACTTAAACTAGATCTGAAATCAGAAGGTATTACTAACCTATCTAATCTAGTTAAGTACTGTGTTGAATTCACATTAAATAATAAAGGTATACCCCATGACAAAAGTTGCAGAGAACATAAGACCACAAGACATAACAAAAAACTTCCCAACAAGAAAAATCACAACAGGGCTACTAAACTGTGGTGATTGTGTCGGTCTTAACAGAGAAGCGTTAATTGATGGAAGTAACACTTCATGTTCTGAACAAGGTATGGACGAAGTTAAGAAAGCCTGCCCCAAATTTAAACCCGACGCATTTTCCCTGCTTGATATGGAAGGAGACGCATTTGAAGATGTGTTTACCTTCATACGTCAGATTATGCGCCGCGTACCTCCTGAGAAATTCAAACTAGTAGCCTCTTTGTTTCTACAAGAAGGCGAAACCCGAAAACATGGCTACTCATTCGGCCAACGTGTTTACGTACGGTATAGAGGTACCCAGAAGTCTAACTACGTTAGTAACTTCATGAGTGCTTATGTTTTATATGCAAATGATCACGAAGTCAAACTATTTGCAGCCGATCCCCGTGAGCGCCGTTACACTTTATCTTACGAGAATACAGGACTTAATGGGCCTAGTCTCTATAGTAGCAAAAACTTCAAACCACTTAAAGATTTAATGGTTAGTAAGGGGCGTCATACCGACCCTGATATAGAGCGTAATACTTCTAAATCTATTATACCTCTTGACGAATTCGATTTGTCCGCAATGCCTAGTGAGTCACTTGATGGTATGGTAGTCGGTATGTCAGATGTCATGAAAGTTAACGGACACAAGCCTGCTAAAAAATCAAAACGCACATACGATCTTACAGACTTCGCAAGCGATGTGGCTGGAGGTAACTGGGTCAAGAACAAATCGTATAGAAAGAAAGAAACAAAAACCTCCAATAAAGGTACTATTGAACTTAACGATATGCTTTAAGGGAGGCGTGTTGTCAATGGAACTAATAAAAAACAGATCAAGTTTGTCCTTCCTTTTATGTGAGATACTAAACGTAGATTACCAGTCGGAGGAATTTGAAGATTCTTTTGAGTTGTGCTTACGATACTGCGTCAACTCTGTTGACTATGCGAACTTCAATAAGAAGTTGGGAGCAGTAGTTAACTTTAAAGAACTAAGAATCACCGCAAGTAAATTCCGTCTAGCGTTACGTGAATCTGGTTATACTATGTCTTGCCTAAAATTCTTCGTATTACACCTATGTAAGACTAGCAAAGCATTATGTGAGGACAGTACTCATGCAATGGCTAGAAAATATAAAGTATACGAAGAAGACGCGGAGGCCATCTACTGGATATTAGGAAGGCGTGGTGTTAGGGCTAGTATAGCTAACTCAGCTAAAGTGAAGGTAATTAAATCTGAGTCGGTAACACCTGAAGCCTATTTCGAAATGTGCGATACTTTTACATCCATGATCGACGAGTTAAATACTCACGCTAAACGTGCTGTACGTAAACTATCTTTTGTCGTTAAGTCAGAGAACTTTGACCGCGACGAATTCACTACAGACTTGGTGGCTCATGCCCTGAAAACGCATTACTACTATAGTCCTAATGAAGTTAGCTACGAGCACCACCTTAATCGCTTACGTGCATCGATGTCGAATCATAGGATAAACATGATTAAGCATTATACTTCGGAAAGTAGGCAACGCTTAGTTAATGTAGGTACTGATAATCAAGAAGGTGCGGTGTTTGTTCAACGTACTTCTTCCGAAAGTCAGATGCGATTAAGTACTGGCGGTGAGAACGGGGACGATACTAGAACTTATGATGAAATGGGATGTATCGAACCCAGCCGCGATATCATAGCACACCGTGAATTCAGTATGTCGATAGACCAATTACTTCACAGTATACTAGCCTGCCCTGTAAGTTCACGTAAGTCAAGGCTCCGCAAATCTAGACTACTATTGATCGTTGTTGGCCGACAGGTTGATGGGTTCGATCGTTGGTTGAGGAAAAAACAATTAATCAAAGCGGATATAAAAACTGGAGTGGACTTTATTGAGGAAAAAACACGCGACGAGTTTATGCCTATACTATCTGAGTATTTAAACGTACCTGTAGATACTATGGTAAGATTCTTGGTAAAGTCTGCTAAAGAACTCGCAATTGAATTGGGATAATTTATGCCAGAATTAAAAAATGAAATAGGATCGGCGGCAGTAAGCATCGCCGATACCGAGAAGAAAGCACTGGCCTTGATATCAGGCACACCCGATATTGACTACAAGCGAATGGTCATATACTTGACGTATAGGACTATTACGGAGAATCCAAACATAACCGTGAAATCCATTAAATGGATTCTAAAGAAGTACGCAATCGATAAAGATCTGATAGATAAGGTAGTTGCCGTATTGATGTCCAGGGAAGTATTTAATGCCATACATTTCTGGCCATCTACAAAAACGAAAGGTGTAAAACACTATAAGATTAATCCTAACAACGAAACGATGCAGCACTGGTTAGATAAAATAAGTACAAGTAGACCAGAGTTAAATCAGTTTTGCGTCGCTAAACCTAGAAAGTGATCATATAGATGAAGCTATTTAACCAACGTGGTGAAATACAAATGCTCCGCACTCTCGGTTCTGATACTATACCTGAAAACATGCGCCTTGCAATACTAGGTAAGCTAGACAAGTCGATGTTCCATTTGGACCCGGCACGTAAAGCACTTAGCCGTTTTCAAAAGATAGCTCAGAAGAAAGCCCAGATTATGGATTGGGAAGACCTTCTCCAAGACCCTGGACTGAGTGAAGAGTATCGAGAACTGTTTGAAGAAACAGATGTTAAACCCTGTAAGACTAAGAGATCGACGAAAGCCTTAGTGGAGCAGTTAGATGGGTATCGTAAGATTAGGTCGCTATACGATATAGGTAAAAAGATTAGTGAGGCCTTAGAAGGAGAGTCCGTTGACGTTGAGAGTGTGTTTGAGGAAATCGGGAACGATATGAATCACGCCAATCGCAACTACTCAGAAGATCAGACTATCTATAACTTTGGTTTGCGTGGTAACATGCAGAAAGTCCTCAATAAGGTTCTCTATTCTCCTGCCGAACGTATGTACAAGACGGGCTACAAGGACTTTGATGAACACAGCGGCGGACTCCCTACGTCAGGCGTTATGATTATCGCAGCTACAACGTCAGGAGGTAAATCAGTAACTTCAACCAATCTACTGGCAAATCTAAATGACTTAAACTCGATAAGTACTGTCCGTATTACATTGGAAATGAGTATTGAGCAAGAGACTAATCGCTTAATCGCTATGGTAACAGGAGCTCCGTTCTGGAAGATCAAGCAAGGTAAATTATCTAAGCGCGAGAAGAAAGAGCTTGAGCGTAAAATGTTGGAGTGGGATGCACTTAAATTGAAAGCTGGTACTCAGTTTGGCTTAGTTGCACCTACAAAGTCTATGACCATAGATGAGGTACTATCAATGGTCCGTCCGTTTAACTATAAGGTAATCTGTTTGGATTACATCAGTCTACTGGACGGGGTTGATGACGAAAATCAATGGCGTAAATTATCTGAGATTGCCGCAATCTGTAAGCGTTTTTCGGTAGCGACAGGTACTCTAGTTATACTACTTTGTCAATTGGATGATACCTCAAGTAAGCTACGTTACTCTAAAGGTATTAAAGAACATTGTGACGTTATGTGGAAGTGGAACTACTCTGAGGAGGAAGTCCGTGCTGAGAAAATCCTACACATTAAAGTAGATAAGAACCGTGACGGTGAGTTAATGCCGTTTGACTTGAAAGAGGAGTTTGACAGAATGCGAGTCAGCAACATGGATGGCTCTTCAACTAAGCGACTTGATCCTTCCGATGACGACGACAACGACTCAGATGGATCCCTCCTTAATGATGATGCCAAAAAAGTTAAAGGTAAAGGCTTCAAACGTAGTAAGCGTATTGGAAGTAGTAAGAAAGCCCTTAAAGATAAATCAAGCAAGAAACGTAAGAAGGATTTCGCACTAGAATGACAAAGAACCTAGAGCATCCCGTTTACGGGGCTTGCTCAGGGGAGGCGAACCCCTCCTCTGAAATACACGGGTTCATTACTGATGGACTTAGCGGTGTTTACATATTACCTACATTAGACGGTAGCCAAGCTATCCCAGTTACTGATAGAGTTGTTATCGAACCTGCCTACGTCGATGATTATGATGAACCTATTTGGGACAGCGACCTTGATGGTGAGAGCGTAGTCCCGTCTTACGACGACGGCGAATTTGACGACGAAGGTATACTAATAGGACCTGATGAAGTCGTTGAAGTCGAGCATCGGAATCACTTAGTACCTACTATACTATCTTCTGTACCTACTATAGACGAAAGTTCTATACCTTTCGGTAATGTCATCGACGTAGATGAAGACTATATAGAAAATATTGTAGAAAACACTAAAACCATTACTGAGGAAATGACTGAGTTAATGTTAGCCTCTCATGCTCCTCTTGCTTTTGCTGGCGATAGTGCTAATGCCCATTTGGAAGCCGTTATGCGGGATTGTTTCGGTGCGGACATCGAGCCTGATACTTCCTTAGAGTCTTATATACACGCTGTTACTCAGGCAGACTTAGTTAGTTATCTTTTAGAGAAACAAAAAAACTTATCTAAGCGGATGAAGCACTTAATGTTGGAGCAGTTTATCGCCAACATTATCGCCAACACGGATAAGGACTTAAAGCAGGCAAAGCACAGCGCCCAGTTTACTAAGTATAGGTCTGAGCTAGAGAATGCACACGCGAGAACTAAATCAGGTAAACAAAATAAAGGTAATCCTCTAGGTACTACTAGGGGTTTTTCTAACCCACGACGAATGGACGGTATAGATGGCTCGTAAGAAGAGATCATCCCCTGTTGCAGTCAGAAACAAAAACCCTGGACTAGTTTCAGGGATTTCTGATCTTATAGGCCTGACTGACGAGGAGACTGATTTAGAGGTCTCAGCGAATAATACAGACATGGCTATGATAGGGGAACCTAGTGATCTTGCTAAGCAATATGCAAACGAGGAGAGAGACCTCTTCGCTGTTATATCAGAAGTAGTCGATTCTAAGGACATAGTTCCTAGAGATTTAAAAATCGACGATAGCTCCATGTCCCAAGCAAAGAACTATTACGATTGGTGCACGAACGAGGAATTCCTCGGTTCAGATATGCCTCCGTACCTAGAGCAAGCACTCATTGGCGTTAAGCTTTTCTCAGAGTATTGCGCCCGATGTTCTGACCTTGAGTGGATGGATGATGGGGGTCACGACCCTCAAGACGGATTAGTAGAATTCGAACGCAGAGTAGTACTGTTAGAGTATGGTGTTTGTCCTAAGTGCCAGGCTAGACGTTCTCACATGATGCGTGACGAAGAACTAAACTTCTACAATGAACTCGCAGTTAACGCAGGACAGCGTTCTGGTAAGTCCGCCCTCGTCGCAATGTTAAGTACTTATCTTACCCACCGTATACTCAAAGCTCAAAAACCCACCCAGCTATTTAGGGTTAAATCAAACACCGTATTCCACGGAACTTTCGTAGCTCTAACCTATGCTCAGGCTAAAGATACTTTATGGGAACCATATTATCAGTACCTGTGTGAAAGCCCTTGGTTTCAAAAATATCATGCACTGCTTAGACGTTATGAGCAGAAGTATGGCCATGAAATATTTAAGTTAAAAGATACATTCGTACTTTACAGACACCGTAGTCTTATGGTATATCCTGCAGGACCTGATAAACGAACGCTTCGTGGTAGAACACGTATATTTGGTTGTATACCTGGAGATCAACTGATAAGCACTAGTGAAGGTCTTATTAGAATGGATAAGATTAAAGAAGGTTGGTGTTGGACAAACGTAGGAGCTAGTTACGGCGAGATAACTAAACATGTCTGCACGGGAACAAAAGAAATATGGGGACTCAAACTTAAATCTGGACAGGAGTTAAAGGCTACACCTGAACATAAGATTTGTGTTTACCGTAACAATAAGTTCAAGAAAGTTAAGTTAAAGAATCTACTAGAGACTGATAGAGTAGTTATATCGACAGGTGCTGAGTTTAGCCGCGAATTGAAATTTACTGTGGTGCAACCAACCCAATCATCTAGCAAGCAGATAGTTTATGCTGCTATGGCTAAGCTTGTAAACTTTACGCGTAAAGAAATTAAAGAAGCCTCTAACGGGTCGAAAGCCCTTACTAAGGTAATGACTCAACTTAGACGTAGCGGTATGATCGAACGGCACTACCGTAAAGGCGTCATGTACACGGGCATGGAACGTTGTTACTACAATATCACGGACAAGTTTAATCTTTCAGACTTAATACTTGATAGTTCCCACGATGGGCTAAATGTTGTTTTGCCTGAGTGTATGACAGATGACCTAGCAAGCATCTTAGGTTATCTAACTGCTGACGGTAATGTGCAAGATAAAGGTCAACGTGGATATAGATTCGATACAACTAACTTAGATAAGTATAATGATTACTGTGATAAAGTGGTGCGGACATTTGGTATCGCTCCAAGACATTTGCAAACTAAACGTCTTGGTAAGAAAGTATATCGAGCCTCCATAAGTCACAGACCTATTATAGAGTTCTTACAGAAAATAGGATGCACTTCGGACTACAGTGCATATAAGCAGGTACCTTGGAGTATTTTACAGGCACCTGAATCCTGTGCGATGTCCTACATTAGATCTGCGTTCGATTGTGATGGAGGCTTCCTTAGCCGAAAAACTGTTTACTACCGATCAACAAGTAAAGAGCTTATAAAGCAGATCCAACAACTTTTGCTTAGACTTAGGATAGCATCTAGTTTTAAGAAAACTAAATACGGAAGTAAGGGTGATTGGCATAAGGTTGATTATAAATACGGTGACAGGAAAGTTTTTCTATATAGACTTGATATGAGCCGAGAGTTCAGTCGTATATTTGTTAGTCACATAGGTTTTGATTTTAGGCGCAATAGTACTGCTTATGACACCGATGGGCAAAGTATGTATGAGGACTACTACGAACCTACTAAGGAGTTTGATTTATTTACCTCAGAAATAGAATATGTTAAACCTAGTAAGATCAAGGTTAAGACCTATGATATGACTGTCAACATTCCGGAACACGCATACCAAGCAAGCGGCATGCTTGTGTCAAATTCGGTTGATGAAATCGGCTGGTTCGACAATGACAAGAACAGCAGCAAGGTTAAGATTAACGGCTCGGAAGTTTACATTGCACTTGAGCGTTCGTTACGTACCGTACGTAACAGTGAGCGCAGGCAGTTAGCCTCCGAATACGATGAAGCCTTAACAGGTTACTTTATGAATATCAGTTCACCTAGTTCGCAACGTGATAAGATATGTGAATTAATCAGGCAGTCACACGGCAGTAAAAAACTACTAGGTCTACATAAGCCTACTTGGGAAATGAACCCCGACGTAACGCGCGCCGATTTAGACGATGAATTCCGAAAAGATCACGGTACCGCGATGCGGGATTATGGAGCTCAACCCCCACTATCTAGTAACCCATTCATTACGTCGGAAGAACTGGTTAAAGGTATTATAAAGAAGACTGGTCGTAATTTTGCAAACGTCACTTACAAGATATACAAAGCAAAAGACGGAGCTAAGTATCGATGGGGCTATGTAGATAAAGTTAAGTCCTGCGAAGGCAAGTCCGTTATGGCAGTCGATGCCGGCTACAGTAATAACTGTTTTGCCTTGAGTATAGGCAGCTTGCAGAAAGTAGAGGTTAATGGTGAAGAAGTTGTAATACCTGTACTTGATATTGTCGTTGAAATAAATCCATTACCTAGCATACCTCTACATTATCCTAAGATATATGAAAACATTATGATACCTCTTATAGAGGCTCGAAATGTAAAGATACTATTAGCCGATAGATGGAACAGTATAAAGCTACTGCAAGATGCTGAAATTAGTACGGATATTGACTTGTGGAAACAGTATAGCCTTAAGTATAGTGACTTCGTTGATTTTAAAACCAGGATGCAACAACAACAAATACTTATACCTAGACCTCACGTTAAGCAAGAGTTTGATGATATCTTAGCCTTAAGTACTCATGATGAATACCCTATGTGTTTTGAAAGGATGCCAGTAGAGCATTTTATCTTACAAATGTTGACTGTACAGGATGCAGGTAAGACCGTCATTAAAGGGGATGACCTTACTGATGATATATGGAGAGCATCTGTGTTGTGTATGTGGGGATTAACTAACCCAGATTTTATAGATATTTTAAAAGGTTCAGTAGTAAGTAGTAAGAGTAAAGCCGCACTAGGAGTAGCCTCTTACGGGTCTAAGGGATCTACAGGTAAGATGAATAATACTAGGAGCTTAATAGGTACTAGTAAGTCCCTTGGTAATAAACAAAGGTAGTTCATAATTTAGTAGTACAACATACGGAGAATAACAAATGACTAATAAGTTTTTCAATCCACTCGACAGTGTAGATATAGACACAAATACATCTGAATCAAGTAACAAAGACCCTAAGATGGAAAGTACGTCTATGGAGAGTAAATACGCCGAATGTCCAAAGTGTCATGGAGCTATGAAGCCTGTTAAGATAATTAATGATGAAGATGTAATATGGTGTAACGGCTGTCGTGTATCTTCTCCTATTAAGGAATAGTTTATGAAGTTCAAGCGTAGTACAGCACAATCTGCGGCAGAAACTGATAAGCGTAAGATTGCTTTGGGTGGGAATTCCCGCATAGGTGCTTCTTCACCTCGAGTCAGACAGAAGGTATTAGACTTAGACCAAGCGAATACTAAAAATAAATCATTCAGATCTACCTCATCAGGGCAAGGCTCTTCTGCAGGTAATATCCAGGTAGGTAGCGTTGACTTGGGCATTGACATGAGTCCGTTAATGGAAGGTTTCGATCTAGACCATCCTGACAAAATGTTATTTAATCTCTATAGAGACATATACCACCATGACGCAGTGTGTGGCAGTGCTACCGATATGTACGCTACCTTACCTTTTAGTGAGTTTAGTATCGGGGGTGCAGATGATAAGTACTTAGCACCCTACCGCGAAGCAGTAGAGATGTTAAATCTACGTACGGCTATGCCTGAGATAACAACTGATCATCTAGTTACTGGATCTTACTTAAGTTCAATGCTATACAGTAAGAACGAAAAGCGGTTCATTGATATGATGAATCACCGATTAGATAACGCAGAAATTAGTCCTCTTCCTTTCTACTCACAAGACCCTATTATTAATATGAAGATACCCGATGAAGTCCGCAAGACTTTAAGTATGGATAGTCCTCGTATTAAAATGTTAAAGAAGAAACTAGGTAGTGATTTTGTAAACAAGTTGGAATCAGGTAACTTGGAGCTCGACCCCCTAGGTACGATATATTTACCTCGAAGAACATTCTCCTTCGGGGAAGGTAGTTCTTGGTACCGTCGAGTAGTTCCTATTTATCTAATAGAGAAGAATCTATTCCGTGGTACTTTAGTTGAAAGTGGTAAACGTCAGCGTGGTATCATGCACTTACAGATGGGTGATGGTGACCAGTGGGAACCCAGCATTGATGAATTAGAGTTCATGACTGATATATTCCAAAATGCGGATTTAGATCCGTTGGGCGCTATCGTAGCAACACGCTTAGGTGTATCGGTAGATGAATTCAGGCAGGGTGGTGACTTCTGGAAAGTCACTGACTTATGGGACCAAACCTCTATGTTCAAGCTTAGGGCTTTAGGTATCAGTGAGGCGTTCCTGTCAGGGGAGGCAACCTACGCCAACATGGAAGGGTCGTTAACTGTATTCATCGAGAGTATGAAAGCTTTCCGTGATAGTCTCACTAGGCGCATATTCTACAACAAAGTATTCCCTCTTGTATCTATGATGAACGGTTACTCCATAAACCGAAAGGGTAAGATAATCACCAAGACAGGTTTAATGGATGGTGATATTGAAGATAAGCTAAGGCGTATGCAAGACGGCAGTAAGTTATTTATCCCTACTATACATTGGAGCAAGCAGCTTAGCCCAGAGGCAGATTCCAATAGAATGGAAATGTTACGAGGTATGCAAGAGCTAGGCGTACCTGTACCTTTACGTGCTTTAGCTGCCGCAGGTGGATTCAACTTAGATACTCTGTTAATGAATCAAGAAGAAGATATGTCAATGCAGCGCCAGATTCTTGAGTATGATAAACGTCTCAAAGATCTTAAGAAAACTTATGGTGGTGGCGGTGACGACGACATGGAATCATTTAGCTCCGTAGTAGGTCCACGTAGCCGAGTCCTAGCAGGAAAGGGTCGTCAATCTCTAGCTAGTCGGGACTTCGGTGAGCAATCAGAGATTGTGGGTCAGACTCGTACAGGCAAAAAGAAATGGATTTATAATCAGAAACTTGCGAACGAGCAAGCTAATGGTAGCATAGTACGAGCGATGGGAGAGATTACCGCTAATCAACAAACGCCTCTTACTCACCGCACTAGGACTTCTAAGAAGCCTAGAAAATCTGAGTTGGATGCAATGAAAAGAAGTGGACTTTAATATGTTTAAAAAACTAAGCAAGTGGTATTCATCCATATTGTCGCGTAAGAATAAAGTAAAGACTGCCGTACGTAAAGCAAGCGGCATGAGCCCTACCTATAAAGAAATAATGGAATTACAGAAAGAACTATTAGACTCTTTTTATTATTCTATATTTAAAAGTATTAGTAAGCGTAATGCAGGTAACTTATACTCTTTTGGATTCAAAGACGGTTCCGACCGTCCTAGATTTACAGCACGAGGCGCTTACCTTTGGAGACGTGAGATTAACGAGCCATACTTATTCAATCTCGGCTACTACGAGAATTCAAATAACATACTGACCGCCTCATTGACTAGAATGCACCTACAGCAAGACCGTGAGTTATTTGCGCGTTCGATGGACCGGGCTTTGTTTGACTCAGTGGACGTAAATCAAAGTAAATTCAAACTTGATGACAAAGGACGCGCCTTAAACTTAAAGTCCGAAGAAGAGTACTGGAAGCTGTATGTAGACATGGCTATAATAATGCCTGTCTATTTCTTTGATCAGCCTGATATTACATTCTTTCTTGATCATTTTTACAGAGCTTTGTTTAAATTGATTGCCATGGAGCGCCTTACTTCTCCGGGCCATATAAAAGAACACTTGCGAGAGGAACTTGAGAATGAACTATTTTTTAGATCCCAGGTAGGTTTCTACCCACTTAATGTCGCTACGTATACGCATTTAAGGAACGTACTGCCTGAGCGTATATCAAAGCGTATGAGTTCGGTCCTACTGAAAGTTAAGAAGATGAACCAAGGTGATTATATATCACCTATTGAGACAGCACGACAAGCGAGTTTAAGATAATGGATATAGTAACTTTTGCAGATAGACTTAAAAAGAAGAAGCCCGATTCTATTGGTTTGAGACTTATATTCCAATGTGTTAAATCTCCTCAATACGGGATAGGCGTTAGGTTCAGCTTTAAAGATAGAGTTGTTCCTGAATACGTTTACCTTAGTACAGCTAGTGGTGACAATATTACCGACCTTACTCTCAGTAGTGATATAAAAGTGCTAACCAACATCAGTGAATTTCCAGAACCCTTTATTGTGGCTATGGGCCTAGTCATCCAGAAAGTTAATTACTTTCTAGACGGCACAGTTTCAGATGTAAGCCTTCTATCTAAGTCTAACGCTACTGTGAATGGTTTCTTATTTGATATTTAAGGAGGTGACATGGAAGAAACTACATTAGAAGAACTCACTAAGTGGTATGCAGACCAGTATATGGGAGGCTATACCTCTTCTTTAGTAGGAGAGGGAAGCTGGAATTCATTTGATCTAGATATAGATAACCTACTGAGTAAGCAAGATCAAATGGACTACATTAAGGAGTTGACATCAATTGTCAGCGCTGATTTTTACTCTAAGTATACTCCTATGCAGATCTCAGATAACCCCGATTTAACCTACGAGTACTATTACGCTATGGTTGAGTCTACAAACGAAACGAAACTCCGTGCGTTACATAAAGCACATACATTAAGGACATCAAAATGAACGACCAACTATTCGGATATGCTAAAATAGAACTTACAACGGAACCTAAAGTAATTATCATACCTGAGGGTCTAGACGATTACCAAGAACATGCAGAGCTTATATCAGGGTTTGGAGACGTAGCGGAGGAGTATCTACCTGCCTCTGATATTATAGATTACACTACTGCTGAGCTTTTGGTACCAGCTTTTGCGTCTTACTTGGCTGATTTAGGAGGAGATTTAGCTGAGGAGATTTCAGAGCTAGGCGGGGTCCTTGTTACTCAGGTAATTCGATTGACTGGTCCATGTCCATCAGTCTTAGTACTGGTAACAATGTACGTTGGTGTAGATGACGACGATGAAGAGGAGGAGGACGACGATGAAGCGGAAGAGACCTGGAACTAGATCTAACTCATTATGCTAAAGACTCAGGTAATGTGTCATCATTGTGTGACACCTCTTTTAATAAGCATGAATGAAGCTTCAAACAGAGTTTCTGTGGTCGTCACTCTTGGTAAAGACCCAGAAGATATTAAGTCCGAGCTTCGTAACTTGTACGATTTAACGTTTCCTAATTCATCGCCTAACTACCTATTCGTAGAGTCAGTAATGAACATGGGTAGGCATACATTAAAAGAAGTCTACAAGGACTATACGGGTAGAATTGCCAAGGGCTCAATTAAAGAGCAAGACTAAAAGAGGGTGGCTCAGGCTGCCCTTTTTCAGGTCTCCACTATACTGTAAATAGAGAGTAATAGAAGATAACTAGGAATATAGCATGACTAAGTACTCAGGCTTAATAGCAATCACATGTAATGGTTTTACTGCCGTTAAAATACATCTACCTGAAGGTGGCGAACGTATGTCGTCTTTAGTTCTAGCACTCGCCTCTAAGTTCAACACAGAAGAATCGTTATCGGAACTTCATACTAAAGTGATGGGTGATATAGATTTAGGTAAACCTATTCCGTACTTAGCCGACATGTATATAGATGCCTGTCTTCCTCCTGTACACAATGTAATCTTTCAGTTCAGGACAGCAGGTAGTTCAGTCCTCAACACGTTAGGTAGATACGACAGCATCATCCACTTAGGCTATGAGTTGGAACCTTCCAGCGAAGATTATAAATTTAAGAAATCATTCTTGTCACCTATCTTCACAAACCTTGAAGACAACGGTATGGCACACTACACTAATGAGATTCGTCTGACCGATAACAATCCAACTATCGTCATCGAACATAAATCCGAGATAATCTACTAATGGCAAAGAAGAAACAGAAGAAGCAATTACCTCACTTAGATCTAATTGATGGTAACAACTGGGCCAACCGTGCGTTCTATGCAGTAGGCTTTGGTAAACTCGATAATGGTAAAGGCTTTAATACCAATGCTATTAAAGGGTTCAACACAATGATTATGTCTTTGATAAACAGACGTAAGCGCGAAGGCATTAAAGACCATCGTATCTGTGTTGCGTTCGATGTACCTTCGTTCAAAACATTCCGCCATGACTTGATTGAAGAGTGGGTTGAATCGAATCCTAAACGCGCTATAACTTGTGGCATGGTAAAGCCCGACGATAAAGAGCATTCTCATTCATACAAAGGCAATCGTAGTAAAGACCCTGAGGTTGCCGACTCTATGCGTGAGCAAATCAAATGGATTCAACGATACCTTAAGGCAAGTGGTATATGCGTTGTTATAGGCGCGCCTTATGAGGCCGACGATTACTTAGGAAGTATAGCTTACCAGAACCAAGACAATGCAATCATTGAACTTCAAAGTCGTGATAAAGATTTTGCTCAGGTTGCTGTCGAAGGTAAGGTTACGCATGTTATGCCTGCTCAAGGTAAGCTACCTGAAGTTAGGATAGGCAATGACGAAGAATGTATTAAACATTTCGGAGTTAAAGTCAACCAAATCATTGAGTACTTAATGCTATGCGGTGATAAGGTGGATAACATTACGGGCGTCGACGGTATCGGATCTAAGACGGCAGTTGGGTTACTTAACGAGTACGGTAAGTTAAGTAAACTAAAGGCAGTACGTAAAGATATAAAGGGTACAGCCGTTTGGAAGAGAGCAATGCGAGGTGATAAAGGAACGAAAGGCATACTGCCTCCTTTCTCACTAACACGTAAACTAGCACGTATTAAAATAGACATCGAAGATTTACCTAGTATGGATGATATGCGTATGGGTGAGATCGATGGTGACAAGATACGTAAACTTAAAAAGAAATTCAAGATGACATCGCTGATGTTCACATAAGGAAACACTATGATAATGTTACAGACAGGTGGGTATAATCCTTTAGCCGATGAGGTCCGCACGGCCCTTATTACTGCAATCATTGACGTGATGGCTAATGACGATAACGTAAATAAGATATACGGCCGTATATTAGTCGTTAATCCTGAAACTAATAAGCGTATATTTGAAGGAATACCTGAAGACAAGATTAACAACCTATGTGTTACTCTTGACGTATCGCCTGACGCTATCAGTATGTTTAATATAGATGGTGGATTTATTCACACGTTAGTTCGATTTGAAGGAAAGGCAACTGACTTGTTTATACCAGTAGGTAGTATGATTAACCTAACTGCTATATCTCCTACTAACGAAACGTTGTACCAAGAAGTGCTCAACCCTTATATTAATCAAATGGCTCCTGCGGAAGTAGTAGCGCCCGTTAAAAAGAAATCCCATTTATCGTTGGTGAAATAGCATGAGTTTAGACTACGTATTTATTATAGAGCCTGATGATGCAGAGGCATTTGAGAAGTTTTTCTCAAACAAAGCTGTTAAGCGGGATAAGATGTTCACTGGTTGTACTTGGCTTGACGTTAAGCAAGACCTGTTTGAGCCTGTAGGTTTCTTTACCGGGGATGACCCACACGCGGTCATGCTTGCTAAGCTCGATAACGGAACGTTCTGGGTAGATTTAACTATTCGGTATGGCAGTAAGACTTTAGACCAGATGGCCTCATTCGCGTACAACCTAATATCACGTCACGGTAAGGTCTTCGTATATGACGACTCTGCTATCTTCCCTGATGAAGCAAATGAAATAACCGCTTTAGACGCTGACCTACACTACGGCAAAGAAGTATCTAGTTTACACGAATCTATTTATCCTACGGTTAAAGAATCACAAAACTGTAAATAGATATTAGACCAATAATCAATATAAAGGAATACTCAACTTGAGTTAACTTAATTATCCTCTAGGAGACAGAGAAAAATGAAAGTCAGTAACAAAAAATTAGAAGAACTTCTGGCAGGGGGCATAGGCTCCAAAGCTACAATTCAGACGGGTACCTCTCGCATAGTTGAGCGTGAGTCTAACGTCTTTCGAGATTTAAACAGTAAAGACTTTGATGTCCTTGCTGTTGGCATGAACTGCTTCAATGCCATGGGCGTAGGCGTACTACGTACTCTTTCTGAAAAATATCCACAGTTCTCCCAAGTGGATAAAGAAAGCGGTAAAGGTAACGAATCTAAATTAGGTACAATTAAAGCTTGCACTACGGATAAAGGTACGGACCTGGTAAACTTATACATACAGTTCGGCTATGGTAACTTTAAGACCAAGAAGCACTATAGCGATCACACTGGTCATATTAACCTTAAACATTTTGCAGATTCACTGCGACAGCTATTTAACCTTTACCCTCATGGGCGAATCGCATTGGCTCAGCCTGGTGTAGGTAACAACGGTACTCCTTTAAAGTTGATTGTGCCTGTTATAAACGAAGTACTTGAAGAGTACCCTGATCGAACTTTGATTCTTTATAAATTCAAAGCAAGACGATAAGGTAATATGATGAACTCACAACTATTTCAACCTAATGTGCTACCTGAAGTCATCAAGGCTATTGCGCCTATACCAAAAACAGTAGATGTAGATGGCAGCCTTAATCTCATGTACAGTCTGCAGGTAGAGTCTCAAATTTTATTAGATGTAGATTATAAAATCTTCTGTGTTGATTCTACATCTAATGAATCCGACCCTCATTCGACTGGTAATGCCCAAACTACTTCCTTCATAGTTATGACTAAAAGAGGTATGACTAGCGAAGATGATATTGACGTACTACTGCTGTGTAATGGTAGGATATTCAATCCGGGTCATTGGATGAATGACGTACTACTGAGCTTAAGTCAGGCATTCATAGATATAAAATCCACCGAATGTTTATCTCAATACGATGTAATAGCCAAACAGATAGGCTTGCCTGAAGGCAACTTGATTTCAGTAATGCCTGGCGACATAGTAAATTCACTTGAGAATCTATCTATTGACGTAGATAACATAAGTAGATTGAACTATATAGACGAACACATTGAGATAACTTTGTAGGAGAATTACCATGGGCGTATTAAACAAATCCGACTTCTATGTCGAAACATGGAACTGGGCTTTTGGTTCTTTGAAGAAAAATGTCAAGTCAGACAGTCCTGAATTGAAGCAGCTATTTGAACTTATACAATGCACAGCATTGATGTCTCCTTTCGTAGAAGCCATCACGTTAGATGAAAGCAATAGTCATTTTATAGTATCTATAAAAGAATCCCAACATAATAATGAGTCTAAGTTATTACAACACTTCGCGTCTATTGACCCTGACTGTTTAGATGGATCTATTACCACTCCGGAGTATTTCATTGATGTAGCCGAAAGAAGTAACGTAACGCTAGTGGTGCTACTGACGGGTACTGATAGTAGATACAACTACCGTGAGTACTGCGGACTTAAAGCAGTACACTTTACCGAAGGATGTGGCCTAGACCCATTAGTACCCTCTGCTGATTATCAAATAGCTTTTACTATGTCGGACTTTAACGATGTTTTTATAGACGATGCAGGCGCAGGTATATACAAAGTAGGGGCAGTGGAGATTGACGACGACGAGAGATTTATAAGTCCTATATGTGCATCCGCTGACGCCATCAACGCCTCCAAGAAAATCAGAGGACAGATGTACTTAAAGACTACAATAAAACACGCTATCGGTAAGACTAAAAGGTCCCACAAGAGAAGAAAGTAAATGAACCTATACTATTACGTAGTGGTTGGAGGTGAGCTTAGTTCTCGCCTTCGCAATCTGCAAATTTTAAAGGCCGATGAACGACTAGCGAGATTGGACGTTCTTGCTAAGTATGATGCGGAAGATATAGGTGCTGACTCAAAACAAAACCCTTACCTTGCATATTCATACTTGGTAGATAACCCTATGTTTCGACATAAACGTCTCGTTGTGGAAAGTGGGTATGATAATTTGTACGCACACTTTCCAGATACTAGGACCTTAGCTGGCCGTCAATTACTTAGTGATATAGATAGTGCCTCATATATCACTAAGACCGACTTAGTACACAACACTACGTTCGGTAATCCTGACGGCAAACTGCGTTTTGAGTGCCAACCCATATTACTAGTTAAGCCTGACTATGATCTTTTGATTATGGCCGTATGGGGAGAGAAAGAACCTTATATTATGCTACATAGTGACTATGTGCAAGTTAACCCTAAAAGCCTAGTGTGGCTAGATGAAGTCCCTACGGACACCGCCCAAAGCGCTTTAACACGCCTCCAAAGCTACTCTGACGGGGCTGTTTTTTCATCTAGTATAGACACATACAAAAGTCGAACTGCTCGATTATTGACCAAATTAAACACTACTTCTGATACCTTGGAGAGCTGGCGACTCCGACAGAGATTACTAGATATGTGCGATATATTGGATTCTTTAGGCGTTGATTCTTCTGAGGTCAGAACTAAAATTTAAGTATCTGGCCTGCTTTAAAAAGGAATAGACCATGCAAACCACTGTTACTAAGAAAATAAAACGTTCTCTAACCTGTGCGCATCTTGAGATGCAATCAATGAGTAATCCAATATACGCTAAACTTATTGCTGTCGCCTCAAATAGTACTAACCCTTTAGAGATCATACGTGGTATGGATCTTGATGAGAGTGACCTTCAATCTATATTCGTGCTATACGGGTTAGAGGAGAGATCTAGATCCATTAACATTAACTATGGAGATACAACACTGACCTTGATGGGTATTGCCGAGAAATTCGACGTTGACCCCGTTTGCTTACTAGCCCGGTACGAGACTCACGGTTCTAATGTGAGAAAGTTGCTTATAGACTTCAATATAGAACTATGGAGTTATCATAACCGTTTGTATTCTAAAGAGGACTTGGAGAAAACTACTATGTGTAAACTTGAGGATATACTATCAGACAATCCCCCTAAGGCCGCATTGAAAGTCAAAGAACTTATCAACCGCCTGCCTGCAATGGTAGGCAGTAGTGATACATCAAGTTACTAGATGGAGGGGATTTAAAACCAATCCCCCTAATCACAGATTATGACTCCAGACCAACCTCCCTCTTGGTACATCATCTGTAATTCTAGTATTATCTTTCTAGGATAGTCTCTGTTTTCTTTCTTAGCACTTAATCTACGTCCTCCATTAAAATTCTCAACTCCATCAAAATATTGATTCCTGTCTACCCCGGAAGCTTCTGCTAGATTTTTCTCTTTCCATATCCAACCACTACCTCCGTTATACATTGCAAATGTTAAGGCCCAGTCGTTACACTCGTCTATGGCATCTACTTTAGTTTTAAGCTCATTGTCGTATAGCATCTGAGCCTGTATAGACCATATAGGATTTAGTGCATCACCATACGATAACACAGGATATTTGTTCTTAACGTGCTCTTCCGTCTGTGGTGTAAATTGAGCTAAGCCTTCGGCGTAAGGACTCTTGGCGTCCTCTCTCCATGTACTCTCTTTATGAATCTGTGCGGCCAGTATACTTATAGGTGCATTGATCCCAAAAGTCGCTTGGGCATGTCTAATTATATCAGCCTTATACTGGTTAGCATTGCTAGGTATAGACTGGGTGCTCTCGACCCAAACTAAAGTATAAGGCTTTTCTTCTACGGGTGTCGGGCTCTTCTGCTTCTCAGTAGTACATCCTACCACAAAAACAGAAAAAGCCAGAACAAGGGCTGGCTTTATCATAATAATCTATACTCCTTGACTAACTCCAATTATCATACCTACGATGATAATCGCTCTACGTATGTTGCACATACCTACAAGCTGATACAGACCCCTAGTAGGATATTTTTCATCCTCAATGACTTTAGCCAAATCTCCTGGTCTAAAGTTCGGGAAAAGTATGTAATCTAAGAAGTAACCTATGATGGCAGCTACTGTCACCATACTCAACTTATGTAACATTAACGGGAACTTCACATTAGGGCTTGTACTAAATATAAAGTAGACTAGCCCTAATGCTATTAGAACAAAAACAAAACGGAAACATCGTGCGTACAGGTTCTCTCGGTTTAAATTTCTAATCATTATTACAATCCTACGGCCAGTGCTATGAATGCAACTATCTTCCAGCTCCATGTTTCAATTTTGCTTTCCAACTGCTGCTCTTTAAGTTTATAATCAGAGTAAGCTAAATCCGACTCAAGGCGAGCTGAACGGGCTTCCTCTAATTCTGCTAAATCTTTAATCATATTAGCTTGCTGCACATACATAGAAAGGAGCTTATTCATTTCTTTAACGAGTTTGGCATTACCTTCCGCCGCATTGTGTATAGCCAATAATCTTTTAACTTCTGCACTATTGAATGTTAGTACTTTACCTTGAGTCCCATCATCTGATACGATACTCTCAAGCGCACCTTTAGGTTTATCTGGAACAGCTATAGCGTCTATTACCTGACCTTCTAAGTTCGGCATATTGCTAATACGTAAGTCCGATACAGGGAACTCAGGAGGGGACATGCAGCCGGTAAGGACTGACAAGATTAAGGCAGTAAAAAATAATTTCTTCATTACGTGGCTCCATCTTCCCAAGAAGTAAATACTTCATTTTCTGTACTAAGACCTTTAATCTTCTCTGTCTTAGTTGCATACTCCTGGCGGACTTGCTCTATCTTCTCTTCCTGGTTATCTATAGCCTCACGACTATTAACTACCATGTCTATCTTAGCATCTTTTTGTCTGGTATGGATTTCTTTCTTCCGTTGATTTAACATTTGACTACTACGTCTATCTCCCATCATCAGAAATAAGGCACTACCTACAGCAACTAAGATGATTAGAACCCATTTTAACCAACTTCTACTTTTTGTATCATCCAGTTTATCTAGAATAGCTTTCTTTTGGGTAACTGGTGTTTTTAATTCAGTCATGAGTATACTCCTTTAATATGTATTATTGAATACGAATTTGTCTGACCTAAGCCAGAGAGGTTATTATGCTTTTTCGATCTTAATGATTCTTGCCTTTAGCTTTGTTTATCATGCTATCTATGGCGTAGCCTATTCCAAAATAAGTAAGAATACTGGCATTAGGCTCATTCGTTAATGTTGTGATGAAGGCAACTAAGCCTAGCGCTATGCTTGATATACTTGCATCAATATGACTGGTCCAGTACTCGATGAAAGAGATATCGTCCCGCTTACACTTTTTTATATAGTGTACTATCACGCCGCTGGCCCATGACATGAAGGCTAGGACGATGTAACCCCATGAATAATCCGTAATGTAACCTAGTAAGGCTCCTACTTCAATTTCTTCCATAGGTATTAACTCCCGGATTACACCGCTATACTATTATCAGCTATATAGTTCTTCCATCGTCTAGATGCTTCGTCAAAGAACGCCTTTATCTGTGTGGCATCTTGAGAGTCAAAAGGAGACTCTATACCCTTTTCGGTCAAAAGCCCTTGTAAGACAGCTTGGTAAGCCTCTTGCATCTCACTAAGTCCCTTACTCTCAGACGTCAAACGGATCATTATTGAGGCCTTCTCACCTACTGCTCTGAGACCACCGAAATTTTGCATTAACATATAGTATCCTATTGCTTTTTGATTTAACTTACATATAAATTATATAAAGCGAGCGAGACTTAATACCACGCTCGCGTAATGCCCTATACTCCGAGCGTCAACGATATGTCATTAACGGCTATTGCTGATTCAGAGGTCACGTCAAGTTCTAGGAATTCCAAATCAGATTCGCTATCTATTTCACCTACGTCAAAAAAGAAAGCTGTACCTACCGTATCTCCGCCGTATGTCATCCCAGGGTAATTGGAACCTACCCCAGAATTAGAAGCAGCTAATACGACTGCCATTGACATCTTACCTTCTTCTATGAATTTTAAGGGATCTGCTGCTACCGCTCCTGAGAAACCTATGATTAATTTATTATGTGCAGGTTGGTACCAAGGACAATCATTTTTATAGTAACCATTACCTGCTAACACCTTACATCCTAGATCATTTAAAGACTGTTTTAGGGCGGAAGGTGTTATTAAACCTTTTGTGCTACGTGCTGCATCTAAGGCTGCATCTTTTTGGGCATCGGTAATACCACCTTCAGGGGTTTCAAACACATAGACCCCTGTATAAAAAGCCTGGTCTATTAATCTTACTATATTGGCAGCAGCTATACTTTTTGACACTTTAATCATTTCGTCAGTCCTATTCAAAGGTTATTATTTCGTCTGTTACTGGTGTTTCGGGAATTGTAACCTGCAGTATTATACTGCCGCCTACGTATTCCGCGTTAAAGATTACGTCTTCGGACTCTATTGTGATAATGTCATGGGTAAATTCATTACCTACGTTTACATTAAAGTATAAGTCACCAGTCGGATATCTAGTGCCAATAACGTCATAATTAGAGATATAACTATCGTTAGACTCTAATGGTTTTAATCTATCTACTGTAACATGAAATGTTGATACTTGATGATCAGGGTCTATCCAATTCATGTCTCCTAAGTTGGATAAGGCAATACTCCCAGGTTCAAATCTTACCACTAAATCTACTGAACCTTCAAGGACATTCTGCATTACCTTATCAAACTGGTATTCACTAAATACATCTATGGTATCGAATATCCAAAGACTTATGCCGCCTTTGATAGGCAGGCTTGTGCTCGCTAACCCGCTCATATTTACTCCAAGATAATAAGATTGGGCTTCCTAAGAAACCCAATCGCTGTTATACGTAAGTAACAAGTCCATCATCATACATAACTACAACGTCCCCTAATAGGGAGAGTGTACCTGCAGCAAGTTTAGCTGACTCTAATTCAACATCCCTGCTAGAGAGAATGTTGGTATTTTCGCTCGCTACACTTTGCGTGCTAATCCCTACTTCGTTCGCACCTAAAACTCTTATAGATACATCCTCTTTAGGATCGACTAGGTCTAACGTACAGCTACTACTAATAGTAGGTCTGACTGATGTATCTGGGTCAGGTGACTGTTGGTCTGAAACTAGTTCATCTAAAGCTAAAAAGGACAATATAAGTTCTGGGATTAAAGGTAGTCCTGAGAAAGTAGCATAAGCTATTCTCGTAAGACTAATGAGAGTAACGTTAACGTCCAGGTTTATATCCTTATAAAGTATATCCGTTATTGAATATCCTTCTAAGGTAGTCGCCTTCGCCCCAATGAACACGCTCCGGCTTAGTGGTGTACTTATCCGGAAGTTTGAGTAATCATAATCTGTATGCGGGTCAAACTCACCCTGCAAGAGAGTAAATGCCGAAACGGTCGTATAGCGATTTTCATCACCAACAACCGTTTCGTTGATTAGGGAGAATGTAGGTACTCCATAATCAATCTCAAACCCGATATCCATAGGACGCAAAGCACTGTTAAGACTAAATGAAGTTATGTTATCTGACTCTAACACGGTATTCAGTGGTACCATATTCATGGAGAACACACCGGGCTCATTCAAACCAAATACGTCATTGATGACTGCTAGAAGTCCCATACATAATCCCCGTTAAGTGTTTAACTGTACTACGATATCGTTAATTCTGTATTCTTGGTTTTGCTCAATATTACCACCAAGAAGTTCGATATCCGCCCCACTACCTACATCACCAGCCGTGCCTATAATAACAGATTTAACTCCTTTCGAAGTTGTCAGGTCTGTATTTACCGTAGGACCTAGAGCTAAAACGAAGAAACCTAAGGTTCCATCTTTTCTCCACGTCAAATCCGCTTGACTATTAGAGAAAGGGAACGACGTACGGTCTGGACTAAGACGTTTAGGTTTAACGGTAGCCGCCGTATATACATATCCTAAAATAGCGTTACTCGCATCATGTGATACGATTGCATTAAGTAGATCCGACATGCTTAACAGGCCTAAGGATCTGAACGGAGAGACTAGGGCCAGGTACTCAGCACGAGTAGGCATAACGCCTTCAAAGAACATTATGTTATGGCTCTGACTATCCGAGGTTAGGACGCTATGGGTGTATCCTACCTTAATTGATTCAGATATCTTTATCATTATACTGTCTCCTCTAGGTAAGGTGAACTGATTTTAAGGTTAATTACGTTGAATGGGATTTCCGCTATAGCTGTAGCGCTATTCAACGTTAACGGTAGTTGTACTTCAGGTCCACCTGCATCCATAATAATAACAGGAAGCTCTTTAGACACTTCATATACTGATGATGGATTTACTAGAGGGTATATCATTGCCCATGTTACAGGAGGTCGCGCAGATTGAGTAGGATCTGTGTCACCACATAGAAGTAAGGTAGCAATACTGTGTTTATTAGTACAAGTCGAAACAACTTTAAATTTAGTACCTGTAGCACTATCGCCTAACTCAAGTAATCCCGAGAAAGCATTAGTAAGGCCTGTGCCGATTTCAGTCCACGTAGTATCACCCGCGTCACGAACGAACACATGTAGAGTAGTACCTAAGGCTGCCGCATTAGCTGCTTTAGCATGAATGGCTGAAACTGTAACTTCTTCATTGAAGACATACTCTATCTCTAAGTTCTTAGGATCATCTAAAGCGGCGTCAAAATCGATGGCCGTAGTAGTTTCTGGGTTAAATATAGAGCCGTACCCAGACATGAATGTAAGTTTATCTTGTATAAGGAACGTATCTTTAAGTGTAGATAACACGTTCGCTTCCTGTGGGATGAAGTACCACGTAGCAAGTACTTCATCGAAGAAGTGGATCTTGTTTTGTAGTAACGTATCACCTAAGGTATTGCCACGTAAGAAACGAACGCTGTCTCCGTTAATTATTGAAGCATCTATATTCATCTGACACTCGGCATTCTTAAATACCTCGTCTGCCTTAGACATATCAAATGATACGCCCTCGATGTTCTCTGGAACGGCGCCAGCGAATAGAGCCAAGCCCCATGAAGATCTAAAAGGACTTGAAGCAAGTCCGTACGAAAATTGATAAGCATTATCTAAATACATAATGTGATTCCATTATAGTTTAAAATTTGGGGTCTATGCGAACAACCCCCATGTTTTTACAAGTGCTACAAGAACGTATCACTATATTAAATTATCTTATTGTTAAATAGGTTCACCTATTGATACATGGATATCATTATCCGTTCCGATGTACAATCCGTACTCCGTAAGAGACAAAGATCTACAAGCACTTGTATAAGGTCTATGGATCGCAAGACCTGAGGTATCTGAATCTAATTGAAGTCTCCATATACCTGCATAAGTAGACTGCTTACATGCGACATAAAGACCCGAAGGTGTGCTCTCTAGGTCATCGTAGTAGGCTAGCTCAGGAAAGCCTGTCATAGCTTCGAAGTTTACGGAATCTTCATTGTATACCATAATAGAGGCTAAGGTAGCTCCATACAAACTACCTTCATGTATTGCTAAACCTCCCCAATCTTGGATTTCTGTATTAATTGATGTGAAGTCGCCCGTACCTCCTGTCTGCTTATATACTAATCCTTGGAAAGCAGCAGCATATACGTCGGTACCATCTGACGTAAGGCAAACCCATTGTGCGTCTATGGGACCTCCTTGTACCACTATAGCATTAGTAATAGTATTCATCTTATATATAGCACCCGAACCTCCAGCACCACCTACACAGCCATACAATTGGCCATTTAGAGATGTTAGATCTGTCCAATCCATCTCCGCAAAAGCAGTTACTACGAAGTCGCCTGTACCTCCTGTCTGCTTATATACGAAAGACTTATCGCAAGCGAATACGTCAGAGCCGTGCTGGGTCATCCCAATCCATTGCCTTGTTTCTTGGCCCAGCCCTGTAAAATCTACAAAAGCTAAAGGGTCTGACCCTTCACGTAATCTTAACTCCAAATCGGAAAATATTATAGTCGCGGAGCCTATAATAACGTCAGACGAGCCTTCGAAGTCACAGCCTGAGCCTTCCAAGCCAAACGATCCTACTAACATTCCATAGCTTGTAGTTTTTAGGGGAAGTGCGTCACTACTAGTCCACGCCATAACAGCAAAGGTCGCAGTGCCGTCCACTACCGCAAATGCTTGGTCTGTGCTAGCTTCACCCATAGAGAACTTTAACTTGTTATGCAACTTTTCTACTTTAGCAGTACCTTCTGCCCCATTAGACGTAAATGGAGTGTTCATATAGTATAGGAGTTTAGGGCCTAAGTTCTCTATTGCATCTATTGTCGGAGCTAAGTTGAACACCTCAGCTAAGTCATCGTCATAATCCAAACAGGCTTTAATCTCAGATGGTTGTGGCATAGTTCCCTCAAAAAGGAATATCTGAAATTTACCTGAATTGGAGTGGTATACGTGCAGTAAATCCTGGAGTGCAGGAACATTTATCACACTCATTATATCTCCTAAAAGCCTTTTAAGTACAAGACTTACTTAAGTTAATTTTACAAGGCGCTAGACTGATCACACTCAATACTATACGCCGTCCAATGACGCCATCTTAACTTCTAGGGTCATTCCATGTATTGAACAGTTCTCCGAAAACAATTTGCCTAGTCTCGAATACATCTGAATCTGTACCACTGAGGGGTAAACTAGGAAATCTAAGTGCAGCATTAGACCCTGTTAAACCCACATCGAGAAGCATAGATTTTATTTCCGTTCGTAACTCTGAGCTATACGAACCTGAGATGCTAGGGGGATATACCATGATACCCCATTTAGGATCGACACTCTCTGTATCCATAGACGTAGGCCTAGCTGACGTATATGGTATTATGGAATATACGTCAGCTGTATGGTCATTTGAATTATATCTGTTGTCGAAGTCGTAGGCTACGATACTAAATTTAATCTGCTTCGCTGTAAAAGGTGAGGTAAACACTGCGTACTTTTTACCTTGAATCTGACCGTCACGAAATACTTGCTGTAGTACCCAAACATCGTCGTCACTATCTCTGGCGTATACGTATATGTCTGTAAGGTAACTACTTCTGCTATTAAAATCCTTAGAATGTATAAAGAGTCCATCAAATAGAATAGCATCATCATAGACATACTCCAAGCTACGGCCTTCTCCCCAAGATCTCACACCTGTGACTGACTGAATATACTCACCACCATATAGACGCAAACTAATTAACTGTGCGTTCGTGGGACCTTCAGGTCTTAAGTAAGACGTAATATAAGTAGGTTTTTTAACAAACACCGCAGTACCATTACTATCGTCATTCGATACGAACGTTCGTTCTGTAAATTTTGATAAACCTGCAGACCCTATTTGGCTTAATGTGCAAGAGTTAGGAGCAGTTCTACTTATACTAGCATAAGCTACAGCGGAAGCACTCTCTAAAGCCTCACTCAATGTTTTAAACACCACATCATCCACGGAAGCAGGTTTTTCTGAGTCGTATAGCAGTATGGCGTGACTTCCATCTTGCTGAGTTGTAAACCTTTCAGATAAAGATCTGTCGAATCCTGAAGAAAACATATTCATTCCTCCTTATAAGGTAGCTAGACGCCCTGTTAGGGTGATTGACAAATCGCGCAAGCTTACATCCCGATCAGCTTCATTAATCAAGAATAAGTGGTCATTTTCTTGAAGTAACGCATCGTGGCCTAAAGAGCTAGTAAAAGACCCAATTAATTCACCAGGCATGAACGTTAAAACGCCTATTGTGGTGTCCACATTAGACACATTCTTAATCTTTATTTGAAAATCGACACGGACCGATGAGGCCTCATCACATACGGCCTTGCACTTAATTAAGCCTTCGTCGAAGATTATAGTGCGTGGACTTACAATCTTAGCTATAGAGCGGTAGCTCATTGGGCGGCCCCATACTGACATCGCTATGTCATATGGATGCGATTCTGTATCACCTACGGGAACCCATTCTTCCTCAGTAAGGCTGTACACATAAATACCGGGAGTGTTAGTGCCCTCTGTTTCAGTTAATTGGAATAACTGTGAGCTTACTGGCTCTAATGGAAGTATAGGACCACGTCTAGATGAATTTACCATCTCGCGTTGGATCTTAGATGCACCTACCAGTTGAATGCCATCAGTTAACATAAATTTATCCTCTTGTATGTTAATGCTACACCTTTCGATGTAGCGGGTGTTTAACAGTATTAAGTAAACACGTTTAAAACGATATCACACTACGCGAGCTTTACCTTTCATAGGCTGACTGAACGATATAGTGACTTGATTTTCCTCAAACTTTGTAGGAGCAAGTATTTTCTCTAATGCAATTTCACCTAAGTCTACAAAAACGTCTACTGCTACAATTTCACCTAACGTATGTGGAATAATCCAAGTAGTAGAAGGGTTCTCTTGTACGTAATTGACAGGTTGTGATCGTTTAAGCATAATGTACTCCCTATATAGCCACTACTTTACCTGAAACAGGTTCACTGAAAGTAATAGTAGCGGTAGTTGTGGAATCATGTACGATAGACTGAGGTTGTATCTCTAGGCCATCTTTTATACAACGGATAATAGGATTATACCCAAGTCCATGATTAAGCGTCCATGTAGCATTGACAGTAAATGATTGCTCGAAGCGGACTTCAGGTTTAGCCATACCTGTAATATTACCTAACATAATAATGGCACGACCTTGTATAGGAACTGCGAACGTAATTACCGCAGTGTCTTTTAGACTTAGGTCAATATCATCAGGTATAATGACTTTGTTATTTACATCATAGGCTTGTACTAAAACCGTCGAACTACCTAGATCATGATTTATAACCCACACTGATTCGTCTTCACTTTGAGTATGAGTGTGGGTACTTATCTCAGAACCCAGAGGGAACCAAAGAGGTACAGTGTCTTGTAACTCCAAACAGACCATTAGTCGTTTTTGGATTAAAGCAAAAGATCCTACCTTAGGATTAGCGGGAAATGCGTCTAAATCTTCAAGTACAACATTCTTGAGTACATTATTCTGCATATCTATATTACCGAAAGATTTCATATAAAGTCCTTATGGTATTGAAAGGCTAAAAGGGGACCGAAGTCCCCTTTAATTCAACTAACTAAGCGTATCATACTACGACTTGTTAGCACCTGTTATAATGACTCTACAAAGGATTGGGCTAGTGAAGCCAACAGTCACAGTGTTATCATCAGTATAAGATATGCTATCAGGTAGGATAACTTCATCCGAAGTATCCACAACCGTAACGTCAACATACTTGTTGGCAAAATTGTGAACTACAACGTGGCTAGAAGCTGGAGTAGTAACTTCTTCATATACAAAGTGACCACCTCCTACTTTAGTACTTAGTGCCGTAATGGCTTCATTGATTAAGGCATCAGCCGTGTCAATATAACCTTTAGTAGATAAGTCTTCATCATCGACTGGCGTAACACCTTTAATAATACCAGTGAATGTAGCACCGGATAGAGTAGCGTAACGTTCATCGCCATAAGTTTCATCGAAAGCAACACCAGTTTCTGAAACGGTAATACCCGTATCGCCTTTAACGTTAAGAGTAACACCCGAACCGCCTTGTAATCCGTTACCTAAAGCAGAACTAACTAGCATTGTTTCGTCGATGCCGTCAGCGTTGATTTCAAGACCTAGTACGGTAGTTTTTAACGAAGAACCATTAAGCTTGATTGCTAAAGTAGACGCAGAGTCGGTGGACTCAACGCCTGCTACCTGAGTCCAAAGACCACCATTAGGTGCGTAGTCAATACCTACTTCGTCAAAAGGTGTTTCGCCGATACCTGCACCTAAGTTCACATCAAACGTTTGGCCTGATTTAATAAGACCAGTACCGGCGATTAGATTATCTAGGCCGTAGAAAGGAGTCCACACATCTGAGATTAAGCGGTAGTTGTTTGCAGCGCCTGTGTTCCAAACCATTGCACCATCTGGATCAGTAACAACGTTAGCGTCAAAAGTTACTACGAAGTCAGTACCATCGAACTCTACGATGTCATTGTTTTCTACATCTGCAATAGTACCGAAGTTGGCATGTAGGTTAGCTGCATCTGAGATTACGTAACGAGCGCCTTCCTCAGGAGCGGCTCCTGGATCGGTCAAAGCATCGGTTTGAATTGCAATGACATCTTCTTGCCAATTAAACCCAGCTATAAAGCCGTCAAATTCCGCAAGACGTACAGGTGAAGTTGCGTCAACCGCTGCAGGTAAGCCTACAATAGCATTTGTATTCATAGCCAACTGGCCTGACATTGCATCTCCAGCTTTATCTAACGGAGTATACCCAAGAGCGTCTTCTTTACTATCTAGCTGAACCTGGACGTCAGAAGTCAAAGTAGATAAGTAGCCTACTTGTGCGGAAGTAGTAGCCGAGGCACTTACTTTACCTGCAGCATCAGAGACAAGTGCTAGGTCAGCATCTAGATCGTCATGTGCTATAGTAGTAGCGGCACCTGTAAGAACTAATTCTTTCTTATCAAGCTCCGTGTTTAAATGACCTTTAGATACGGCCGATAAATCCGTAGAAGCCGTTTGATCTACACTTGATAATTCTAAATCGGCACCCATTTGTAAGGAACCGTCACGGCGTAAGTATTCGTCTAAATCACCACCTTGGGCGATTTGGTGTACCTCAGTGCCGTCAAAGTATTTTAATGCCAGGTCTACTGTATTAAACCATATTTGGCTCACTAAAGGAGATACTGGATCTGCTGCTAAGTTTTCTGGGCGAAGCTTCTTGATGACACCGCCACCGGTTAATGCCAAATTACCTAATAAATTCATAAAAGAATTCTCCAATTAAGGTTTAGTTTTAAATATCTACGTAATACAACCTATCGTTATGCCACGTGATTCAATTTCGGAAGTTATAGCTTTATACGCTTTAGCGAATTTACTATCATCTTCCAGTTGCTCTTTACGGAAACCATTTTTAATTTCTATGGTTTCCGTATTAAGTAGATTCAAAGCTCGGTATATGTCAATCCTCGTAGAGGAATAGCAATTACCAGTAGCTATATTAAAATTAACATCTACCGTGTCAATGTACACAAAAGGTAGAAAATCCTCTCTATCGTTGAAGTACAAGAGGTAGTCTATTTCATGTAATGTAAATAATACGTGGTTCATAAATGATATAAGGTGCAACGTCATACTGTTATATGCCGAAGTAGCTGATTCATTTAATGCCGTGTGGGACAGAGTTTGCTTAAGTTGTACCTTACGCGAATCCTGTATCTCAAGCCATACGTTTATAAACTCTTGATCAAACCACTCCGGTTTAGACACGAAATGTTTACGTAATACTTCAACACGTTTCTTAGCTTCGGAGTTGAGAAAATCCAAAGCCTCTGCGTCACAGACGGATTTACTATTACTTACGAAGAAGTCTTCTGTCACTATGAGTAAATCCGTCCACACCTTGTAGGTTTGCAGCAGTATCTCTTTTGAGGTACTGCTGAATACGTGTTTTTCTGACTTCAACACTTCATTTAGCATGAAACTTTTACTTCGTAGGAAGTTAGATTGCGCCAATGCACTAACTTGCCTGAAATTTATGTTGTTTTTAATGAATATCATCTTAGGCCTTCCAAGTGCACCGGCTGACCGTCCATTCGGCCAGTGTTATTTTGAATAAGCGCCCCTGCGATACTATCGTAACGTCTCAATAGCCCGACGCACTCACTATGTATATCGCTTACTGACCTTTTAAGTTCAGCCATTTCAGACTCAAGGTTATTTGGGTGTTTGTTTATAACGGAATCTATACGGTCAATCTTATCTTTTAAAGCATCGAACTTACTGTATAGGTTACTAGTATCTCTAGCCGAAGCCTTCAATTGGTTAACTGACTCCTGAAGAAGCAATAGACTATCACTGACTCCTCGTAAGGTGTCCTTGAAGTCTGTACCTATAAAGGATTCCAACTGCGGAAGTAACGTAGTTATTACTCCGCCTTGTGTTAAGAGCTTGTCTTCAAGCTCTTTATTCCTCTTGTTCAACATATCATTACGTTCCATCATCGGAAGTACTGATAAATAACCATAAGCAGTAAAACAGCAAAGTATTACTGTAAGTACTATCACGGCTACAGGGCTGTTGAGGAGTAAATCAAGGAACTCCATTAGTACCACCATTCCTTATTACACCGCAGCTACTATCGCCAGGCTCTATAATTAATCTCTTTGCTCCGAAGACGTTCAAATCTTCCACAATCGATATTTTACTTATTGTCGAAGGTAAGGTAAAACATTCATTACCTATTCCTGTATCTAAGCATATAGCGGATATACAGACAATGTCCTCTCTAATCTTCTCACGCTCTTTTTGTATTCCACTTGATACGGAGAAATGACTTATTGTTGTTATCCCTACAACTGCAATTACTAGAATGAGTAGTAGTTTAAATTTCTTTCTCGTAGTCATCTGTCTAGTAATCCATCTAAATCACCCATGCCATTGATATACATGTGTTGCATTTTTAGTTTATTCATTCTTTTCTTATTGACGTAAAGATTAACTCGCACAGGTGAAATCTCTTTACCTAGAATTAAATAGTCGTAGAAATCTTTCGGGTTAGGTTCTATGATTAAAGCCTCGTTATCACGGGCTACCCAGAAACCTATATCTAAATGCTTTCTGTTGTTATCTAATATTGACTGTTTAGCGTCATCACTATACCTCAACTTATTAACCTCCAGGTCATTTATAACAAAGATGCTATTGATTATAATAGAAGGAGGCTTATGTGAAATCTTCCTAAGTTCCGCACCTATACTATGGAAGTTCTTAATGGTTACTAATGTTATTTTGGAGATTGGGAATTTAGCTTTTATGAGGTTACCTCTTATGCTCAAAGCCCTTTCAGTGCTGAAAGGGGTCTGATCATGTAGTATATAGATTCGGTCATACGAAAAATTTGAGGATTCTATGAAATTCCTTAACTTCATGGAATACTGCTCAATATATGACGATCCTAGATCTACAAAAGAGAAAGGTCTTAGTCTACTGTGCCATTTAAAGGGCAATGCTTCCTTCAACCTTTTTATTAGGGAGTCACTAGCTAGTACTTGTTTAGGAGATGTTTTTAGTATCTTACCTGCAATCAAGTTTATTTGATAGTTAGAGGGTATGCGTGTTTTCGTGATAGTAGGTTTGATATATATAACATGGACACCTACTTGATCTAGGTGTTCGGCAATATATCTTATATATGGATTACCGTAATAAGAACCGACAGGGGATCTAACTACGGCCATTGTAAATTCATCTTTATGGAAGAGAGTATATGACGACCATATTGATTTACTAAACAGCATAAAAATAAGTGCAACGAGGATCCGGGTCTTGAGTCTTATCATGATGTACAACCTATGTACTGATTAAAACAGCCCGACCTGCTTGGTCCACGTCAAATAGTACTATCAAACGATTATCGCTGATTGCCTGCATACTTGAAGGCAGTACAGGATTAAAGTCTTCATCATATATTTGACATATAAGGCCTTTGGTGCCAAAGTTATGGTCTATAACCCAAGACGTATCCGCATCTGATACTATTTTCGTATAGCTGTTGTATCCAGTGGACCCGCCTCCTGAACTTCCATTCTCTATATCCACTATACGATCAGTAAGGTCAGTTAGTATTGCGTCTCTTTCTAAACCACCTAACTCAAGGGCTAATATGGTTTCAGATAAACCTTCAGAGCTTACACTCTCCAGTTCTCTAATCCTTTGATCATTGTACACGATACGTTGGTTCAGATTCTGGTAAACAGCTCCGAAAGAACCCTGTAAGACGGAAATTCTTCCGTTGGTATAGGACGTACTTCCGTGTACATCGTCGTCACTGGTCTTATCTAGATGGTCTGCTACTTCACCTACAATGTAGTCTACTTCTGGAAGATCTTCATCTGCGTAGTACTGAAAAGGAGTAAACACCTCTTCGTACGTAGTGAGTTCACTCCAGGTATTTTCAAAAGGTACCTCAGTAGATTTTGAAGAACGCTTGAATACTTTCTTATATGCGAGGTCGTCTGAATCCGATACTACCCATGTAACGTTTAAAGGTAACACTAAACCATGAGGTTCACTATGGGCTATTACTATGCGAGTAGTTTCACCTGTCGTTGGAGCCTTTACTACTATGATAATTGGCTTGTCGTAAGCCAATTCTCTTTCAGCAGCAATGCTTAGACAACGATCAACGAATGTAACTAATTTTTCATCCATCGTTAATTTCCGTTTAGTTTGATTTAAGTATCACTAGGTGATTGACCGTACAATTCTCTAGATATAGATTCTCGCCTAGAGTTGAAAGCAACAGCCACATCAATTAGCATCTGTTTATCATGTACTATAAATTCCCAATCACCTGAACTATTGACAGCCCATAGAGAACATACATGACCTTTTAAATTTGAGCATACACTTAAATTAAGATTAAGATTGCCTAAGAACGTGGAATCTACAAAATACTTTAGATTCCCTACTATTATAGGCGACTTGTTCTTAGCATTAGCTTCTTTACGGATATTACTTAATCTCCGTCTCTGTAGCTCCTGCCTCGTGTCTTTAATCTGTATTAACCTACCGGATTCAACACGAAAATGGTTTGGGTACCGTATTACTTTATCACGCTGGGCTTCTGTGATTTGTATACACTGTTTAGGTATCTCAGGGTGAGTTAAAGGATAGAATCCTTTTATGTTATCGCCCTTTTTATTTACGTCATACGAAGCATAAAACATATTAATCTCCTAGTGCTATCCATTGGAAGTCCCAATCGTCATCAAGGGGTAAGGCAAATGATGATGGTACGCGTAGAGCAAACCCTTCTTTCGTCTGCGCTTCAATCTCATAGTTTTGAGCTTGAACGGATTGAGGATTAGCGAAGAAGGCTACTACAGTTTGTGTAAGTCTAGTTGTAGCCTGAGGATACCTAACATCAGCAGTGTTAACGCTACCGTCCGACTGATAGTGACCCCACAGCATGACACGGCCATATTGTACTGTTCGTTCTTCACTACCTGCTTCACTGTATACGTAAATAGGTTCTTGCCCAGGTTCTCCTTTAGGTCCCCTGTCACCTTGCTGGCCCTGAATACCTTGAATACCTTGCTCACCCGTTATACCCATAGGGCCTTCTGGCCCTGTAGGACCGATTTCACCTTTATCTCCTTTAGACCCTGGACATCCTTGAGGGCCATCTAATCCATCTTTGCCGTTCTTGCCAGGACGGCCTCCTTTTCCTACAGCACCTCTATCACCTTTAGGGCCAGTTCCTATACTCTGGTCAGTAGGAAAACCCTCCACGACTAAAGTACTGTCATCACCTAACGTTATCATCAAAGTGCCTGTCGTAGTATCATATCGGCCACTCTTAACTGCGGCGTCCCCTATAGGTACTACATTCTGCTCCGACTTTAACTTACCTCCAGCCGTCTTCACTACATCATTATCAGCAGAGTTCTGACTTGGAGCTATCATACTAATCTTCGGTTTAGTTAACATACTAATCTCCAGTTTGTCTTGGGTCGCCGGGAACCAACCACATAATTGAATCTAAATCATTTGGATCATAATCAGGATTAGCGATTCTAGTATTTGCAGTTGTCATTGGTACCCAAGCGGTATTATCTTCATTGCGCATCAACCAAGCACCTAGATGGAAGTTTTCAATCCAACTCCCATCTGAATCCCTAGCTCTTAATAAGATTGAGTTAGCCATTACTCCTCACTATTCGAATATTAGTTTTATAGGGTACTATGGTAGAAAGTTCTATACTTCGAATTCTAATATCGCGGCCTGGTACATAAGACCACTCAACCGAAGCGTCTGCGCTAATAGGCACCGACAGTATCTTACTGGTATGCTCCGATAGAGTAAAATCCGTACTAAGTATCTTACCAAAGTCTATTCTGAAATTACAAGGTTGGCGGCCTTGATCGACAATTAATCTAGTACTATTACATACATCTACAACGAGGCCGATAGACTCACTTAAATCCAGGATATGGCATCTATTAAGTGAAAATCTAAAGGCTGCCGGTAATTCTGCCTCTATCCTGACGTAAATAACATCATCTTTATTTATAAAGAATTTATCTATATTACTAAACTCAATAGCGCCTCTAGGCTCCATCGCAAACTTACTGGCATTAAAGTTCTTCCAGGTCTGTATATCAAATTCAGGTGCATCTGTAGGACTGGTCGATTGAATTAACTTAGTTCCTAGGAATATATCGATACGGCCTATAGGCTTACGCCCTTGTGATAGTACGAAGTCGAAGAAACCATTTACTTTTGACGGCGTAAACTCGTACCACTGTACTTTACGCTGCAAAGGCCTAATGGGTACGTTCTGTACAAATACAGGAACTTCTAAGGACATGTTATGGCTCCCTGTGCTAAGGATAAGGCTGAGTCTTCGTCCGGTGCTGTTACTATTATAACGTCATCGGGTCGGGCGTTACATGTTGCCGCATAGTCATTATTGACTGTACTGCTTAGTATATCATTTAGGTCACTGGCTGCGCCTGTTGTGTAGGAGCTATAGGATTTAAAGTAAGCCGTTACATTACCTGGTGCAGCAGCAACGATTTCTTCAAACCAGATGCGAGCCAATTCATAGTTACCTGTACCGTTATCTATATGAGTCTGCCCTATTACGCGTATGAAGGTCAGAGTAACAGGGATACCTAAAGCTCCTAGCCAAGCCCACTCGTTATCCCATACAGAGTTATCATGGGATATTGCATCGGAGCTATCATTCATTACTAGGATACTAATCTCCTGAGTACCTGAATCAAGAAGAGGTTGTATGCTATTTATATAGTTGACAGTCAAATTACTAGTAGCACCCGCAACACCTTTATAGTGGGACAGGGGATTAGAATTGTCTGAACATCCGTCATTACCGTGACCAGTCTCAACGGGTTCATCACATATAGCTATGTCATAGTCCTTGAGGACCTGTTCCATCAAGAAACGTCTTGATTCGACATTTCCGTTTACTGTCACCTCAACCGCATCCGTCGATCCGGAAGTATCGCGACCCACAAACAATTCTTTCGTAGCTCCCTGTGACGCCAGAGTAACTGATACTGTAGGAACAATCCATTCTTGTATCTCTATAGTACCTACCGAGTCTGATATACTGCCCCGACTGACATTAGATATGGTCATCTTTAATGTCTCGGAAGGTTCGTACAGATTATCAGTATTTATAGTTACATCTATTTGTTTAGAGCTTTCACCTACTTCAAAAGTAACCGTACCGCAGGCAGGCTCGTAATCTCTGTCTCCATCTACAGAGGCACTAGATGACGTAGCGGTTATATCACTCGAACAGTAATCGATTGTAATAGATCCACCCGTTACGGCTTCGCTTGCCGTTATATAAACAGATGCTTTTAGGGTACCGCTACTAGGTTCCGTAACTGTAATGTCGCCTACGCTAAAGCTTGGGGTATTACCTGCAATAACACAAGGCATAGAGAAGCTTACATTGGCACTATCTTCGTCAGTAACATCTAACGTAATGAACCTTAAATCTTTAGCCCAAGCTGTTACCTCGTAGTCTACATCTACGTCACTATCAGATGAAGACATAGTGTTGGTGAATTTGAACATCGCTACACGATTTTTCTCCGAGTAATCGAATAGGTCTATACGAGGGTCAGTTACCCAGTCACCGCTCCACTTATACTGAATTAAATCTTGGTCGTGTAGCTGTTCTCCGTCAACAGGCTCTATAAACCAAACTTTAAACCAATGTTCTACTTCCAGTAAGTCTCCTACGACTAGACAGTCCACTACAGGAGGCGGATAGACACAGGAATTGTCATTATCTGTAGCTAGTGGGTTATAGTTGCTTGCCGAAGGGTCAGTACATCCGTATACCACCACTGGGTCGTATGTACAGCTGCCGTTGTTCGAAGTAGCCAGTGGATCATAGTTGTTGGCTAGAGGGTCAGTACAGCCTGGTACAACTACAGGGTCATAGGTACAACTGCCATTGTCGATCGTAGCCTCATCGTTATAGTTGTTAGCGGTAACGTCCATACAACCGGGTACATCTACAGGAAATTCAGGAGTTGTATCTACAATAACCAACTGCCTGTAGTTACTACCTGTCCATTCCTCCCCATTAGGCGCATTTGCTATTTGGGCACTTAATAAAAATGACTGGTCCCCTTCGTAATCAAGGTCAGTCTTAATAGTAATAGGTACATCCACAAACGAGAAGCCCGACTGCATAGTAACAGATGGAGGTATAGACTGTACATCATCTAAGTCCGCGGTCCCCGGAATAAAACCAATATTAATATCAACCGCACCCGAAGTATCACCATCCCTGTATATTCTAAGTAGCGCCTCAGTTCCCTCATTTGCAGTACTTGAGATAACCGTAAGCTGGGCTACTGATCCCCAATGTACATTGATATCTGGAGTTCCTGCATCATCACCTGTAAGGTAGCTAATCTGTGCTGCAAGACCATCACTATAGTTAAGAGGTACAAGCTTAGCATCGGCTGTGATTTTAAACAACTGATTAGGATTGGATTGAGGTATCTCTCCATGTCCCGAAGGTACAATAAGACCGTAGTAACGATCTTGATCAAAACCAGTCAGTATGTCAATGCTGAATGTATACGTATATCCTGTGTTATTGCGTTGGGCATGTATTACCATGTTTCTGCCACTAAAAGGTGACAAGTCGTATTCATCACCCACTGTAAGCAGAGGTGCAAAGTTGGTAGTAGCCATTACTATACCTCTATTTTGTCTTCGGCGTGGAAGCCTATATTGCTGGACTTCTGAGTTTTTATTAAATTAACTAATAACGGAGTGAACTCTTGTATATAATCCGTTGTGTCATCAATTACCAAATGTATTTCGAAAGAAAATACCGCAGCATCTGGGGATTTAAGCCATGAATATACATCTTGCTTAAAGCTATGCGTCCCTACTGGAGGTACGACTATTCCTTTACCTGATTCCCTTTTGGATACAATAGTGAAGTCGTAGCTTTGGCTATCTTCGTAATGAAAACGCCCTATGTCGATAACACCTGACGTCTGGCCTTCTAGCCACTCGGACTTATGTAATGTACTATCCGGTATTATAGCTAACATTAAGTTACCTTTTTTAGGACCCAAGATAGTCTTACCGCTAACTACGTCAACACTAAGTCCCCAATTAGGTTTAATGATAAAGCCACAGCTTTGGTTCTTAACGTAAGGGACACCTTCTACTTGATAACTTCCGTCATAAGTATTAATGTCCAATTCGTTAACTAGCCAATGTTTTTGAACAGTAGGCAAAGTAATCTCCTTAATATATTTCACTATTAGCGGCAAGAGTCAATGTATGTGAAAACATCGTACCATCATGAAATTCAAATTCAATAGCAATAGTAACCTCAGCATCCATTCCTGACTGATTTCTTGCTAAGGTATCTTGAAATCCTATGTGTAATGCTTTAGTTCTGATTCCGTAGATATCACTAAGGCTAACGGAGCGTCCTGTGTTGTTGTCCACTATCGAGGAATTACTCTCAAGCGTATAATCACCATCAGCAGAGTCCTCACACCTTATTACTAAAGTGTGGCCATCTACGTACTTGTTAATATCGATACTCGTTATCTTACTGTACTTAATACCAGAAGTGTGTTCAGTTTCGTCTATGACGGATAGGTACCAGCCTCTCCAAGCCGTAGATTTTGACTCGGCTAGATACGGATCGGAAGGCGTCATGTTACTAGCGATACCCCCACCGTAACTATAAGGTATCGCTATACCTTGAATATCGCTAGTATACTTATCATTGTATACATCGGGTACATTGCCTGTCCAGTCCCCTATATAAGCCTCAACTTCCAAAGCTGAACCGTCTGTAGCCGAAGCCCCGTATTTTGTAATACCTGGGGTGTCAGACATAAACGCGATTTTACCTATTGTGTTAATACTAGCTAAAGATGAAATAGAGCTAACAGGACCTACGAAACCTTCAGCGCCGCACGTCCCAGGGTCATAGAACATATCTCTTTCGAGTATATTTAATATATATCCGTGGTGCGCCTCTATCTTTTTACTACCGCCTACGCTGGTCTGTAGGAATTCTATCCATGATGGGTTACCACCAGGTGCAGCAATACCTGATTTATGTCTAGTTACGCCTGGTACTTCTAACAGACCAGGAGTAGTATACACTTTAGCGCAAGCTACCTCGTTGTCAGAAGAAGTATCCGCCATCATGACGAGGTATTCTTTGTTATCTTTCCAGTCGAACGTTAAAGTAGTAGAAGGACTATCCATGTTATTCTTAACACGTTTATGCTCATTGGCAAACTCACTAGCTGGAAGGCTAGATGCCGACCAAGGCCTGCGCCATACGCTGTGTAAGTCACATCTCTTTGTAACTACTGTACGATAAGATTTATTACCAGGCTCTGATGATTTATGTCCAAACCCTACCCACTTCTTCCTATCCTGATCGATGTTTGCTATCCAAGCAGTTGATTTATCTATGCTCGAATAGCCGTAGGATACTTCATCGGTAATTATAGTTCCTGTATAGTTAGATAGTGTGCCATAAGTACAGGTTATGTAGTATTCGTAGTTTAAATCCCACTGGTAGCTTAAGTCATTTCCGCTAACACGGACGAACTCATTTCCTGTTACTCTGCTGTCTTCGTCGGCAGCTACAGGTAGAGGTCTACGCATAATTTTAATTATTATAGAACTACCGTTGGACGTATCTATAAATATACCAAAATTGTCACTCACGCCTACACCACTATCTATATTCTGCGCCATAGGTGTACCTGTGGGATTGTCCCCTATAAATCTAGCTACGTGGCTCCAAGTAATCTCGTTATCACCTTCTAGATCTATATGGGCTATCATATACTCGTAGCCTTCTTCGCTATTATGAGGTACAGACTTCACCTCATCACCATCTAAGTTTTCAAATATACATTCCCAGATGTATTCATTTACTAGTTCGGGTTCAGGCCGCTCTGGAGGTAAAGGTTCAGCTACCTCCAGAATCGTTACAATTCCTTTACCTTTTTCTATGACTCCGAAACTAGGATTCGCTAAGTCAACATGAAATCGTTTTGCCATTATAATTCCTTAATTAAGTACTTGCCACCATTTACCTGACTTACCTGCAAGGTCTACTAACTCCTTACTCCCTAATACTTTATGACTGTATGGTTATCAAATCACATAAATGGTATTACAGATTCAAAAGCTTTACGTATAGTAGCTAGGAAAGTATCAGGTGCTAGGTGCATCCTCATCCTCATCCTCAGCATCACAAGGAGCTAAATTAATTTGAATCTTAATACTAGTCTGTCCAGCAGGTATTGTCACAGTTCCGTTAGCAGCACAGTAGTCCGTTAGGTCATACGCAGTGTCGTTGCTAGTAGCCCAATCAATAGACCTATCAACCAATTGGGCTTTGTTTATGCTTACGATAAGTTCGACATACTCAGAATCGTCCTGTATAATTTCATCGGTTATAGACCACTCTACACTTGGGTCTACAGGTTTTAGTATTATATCAAGTAAAGGTACTGGACAACTTACGGTGTATTGCCAACCATGCCCTATAGAAGTCTCAACACGTACATATATATCCTTATGTACTTCTCCTGTAACCACATCGAAATTGAAAGCCTCTACATCGAAGTCACCTTCGCCCGTCATCGACGTTATCAAGTCTCCGTCTCTATTGAATACTCTAACTAATGTAGTAGCCGTACACTCTCGCATGTATACTTTAAAGGCACCACGCTCGACGCCGTTATCTATATCAAAGTTATCCTCTGTGGCAGGATGTCCCATGCTGTATATAACGTCAGGCCCACAAGGCCATGGTTGTCTTCTGTGGCCAATTGCGTTAGGGCAGAATAGTGTATAGTACCAAGTACTTAAATCTTGACCCATACCTTTTGATTCTGTATGCACTCTAACCATTATATCTTGAACGCCTTCACGGGCTTCATATATAAAATCAACATAGCCTGGAGTTTGGTTATAATCTTGAGATGTAGCTATCCGAACCCCATTTTGCCAGATTTCAACGTAGTCAGCGGCTGCCCATGAGCTAAAATCGAGCACCATTGGACCCCCGTTTTCGCCGACATAGTGATAGTACTCAAACCAGTTTTGCGTCTCAATTCTATCAGATAATGCCCAAGGAAACGTCTGATCTACATTACCTACAGTGCCGTGACAGGGTGCAGGAAACATAGGCGTACCTATGTACTGGGTTTGCATCATTTCAGATTCTTCGTAAAGAAACTCATTGATATTTGCGTAATCATCATCGTCTTGGTTATCGAAATCTTGTAGCACAGGTGAAGCTTTAGGACCTACTACTTGGTAAGCCCATCTAACATCCTCGGCACCACGTACCCTAATCATGATACGTCTTTCACCTAGACCTGTCGCTATGTTAACATTAAACGTCAATAGACCTCGCGTCAACTTAGGCACAGGTCCACATGTTGTAGCTACTCGCTGACCTACGTAGTAAACATCGATACTAACGGAATCGTAAGCAGCATAGAGAAGTTCGTAATAACCATTCTGTGCAGGTAATTCATATATAGTCTCAGTAACCGCTGCACCTCTACCCCAAGTGCTGGCTCCATTTAAGTTAGGACTATTATACTTACCGTGAGCGCCTTCATCGGCAGATAGACCTGTAGGATCATAAGATTCTTCCGACTGTAGTCCGGGACGCTGCATTATGTAACCTACCGGAGTATCGTAACCAGTGGCTTTAGGTGCAATCTTAATACCGTAGCCACCGAGTGAGCTGTCAGGCATATCAAAGCCTGCAGGATATCCTGTATCGACATCGTATGAAGGACCATTAGAACCAAATCCATCACCAGATCCCGCAAGAGGATCTTGAGGTTCACCTGAACAATCGGTACCTGACCCGAAGCCTGCACAAGGGTCGTCATAGGAAGTATCAGTAATGCAACCTATTTCAATCCAATCACTGCTGCCTCCATCGCGCACAAACACCTTATTAGGGAATAGTCTAATCCACTGTAGGTAATCTTTATCAAAGACGTACATTTCATAATAACATAAGTCATACCAGAAGCTATTGAGAGGGTTTCGTACTCTAAATCGTCCTGGTATGATTCTGCTTTCTTTAACTACCGAGTCGCCTCTTTCCTCCTCCTGTACACTAACAGTGAAGCTCCAGGATACTTCTCCTAACGAGATATCACCGTTACTGGTATCTCGAACGCTTACGTTAAATATACCTGTCTGAGTCCACTTGCCTCCATCGGAATTAAATAGTTCTTCAGGTAGGTCCGACGCAACATCGAGTTTATAGTTTACGGTAGGTTTGTCTGTATCAAGACCTTCTACTGATTCTATTAAGAAGTGTTCAAAGTTTGCAGGAACCCAAGTGTACTCGAAAGGACCTGAGCCTCCAAGTACTTCTACCGTAGGATACGCGGCGCGCTCAACGAAATCAATACCACTACTGCGCTGTAACTCAGTACTAATGGCAATACCGTTTGTACTGAGGCCGAATGTCACTGGAGCCACGTATACTGCGTTATTTGTAACGGCGAAATGGAAGTCGATGTTAAACTGACCAGTATCAGTACTATCATTATCGTCTATCTGTAACACAACAGTACCACCGAATACGGTAGTACCTATTGTGAAATAACTTTTTAGAATACGAAGGTCTATGGTTAGTGTTCCCTGACCGACTTGTACGATAGACGTCTGGTCGTTTCCTGTATCCGCATCGATAATCGTAACAGAATACGAGCTAGTTCCTTCTACACTAAAATATAAAGTTAAGGAGCTTTCTATGTAGTCTAAATCTCCGTACTCACCATCGTATAGTACTGACTTTTCATTCGAACTTGATAGTTCTAAGTTAAGTGCCATATTAGTTCCTAATTATTGTTTCACCCACAGCGCACCGTGCTCCACCCCTACGGGTTCGTCGTTCTGTATATAGACTAGAAATTCTCCAGGCTCTCCTTTAGCCCCATCAGGACCCGTAGGACCAATCTCACCTTGAGAACCCATCTGACCTCTAGGTCCACGTTGACCTGGACGTCCCTGAGGACCCTCTGGGCCTAAACATCCTTGCTGGCCTTGCTCTCCGTCAGATCCTATAGTGCCTTCGATTCCTTCTCTGCCTTCATACCCAGGTTTACCTTGTCTGCCTTCTTTAATATGAATAGGCGTCATGAAGCCGTTTATCCTAAGGTGTGGGTATCCTGGGAATGATATAACTAGAGAGCCATTGACTGAATCGTATTTAGCACCAAGCTCAGTCGCTATACTATCGTCAATAGATTCTACTTGTAGATTAAGTGCATTTGAAGTTACGTCACCGCTTTCGGCTCCAGCATCAATTGCATTTAGTGGTGGTCTTGTTAACATAAGCACCTCACGTGTTTAGAAAATTATGTAATACTACGAAATCTTAGGATAGACTCGCATCTTAATATAGTTCAATTTGGGGGAATCACTGACAAATTGGTACGTACTTTCGTCAATCATTATTTGATTGTTACCTGAATCGGACGAAATTGCAAGTTCGCCATAACCGCTATCGCTTGCGATTACCCAATCCTCAGGAACGTAAGCGGTAAGTTCATCAGAGACTAACTTACCTGCTGGTATTGTAAGTGTTCTTTCTACAGTACCCTTAGCGTCATCTGAATCCCATTTGAATCCCGCCCATGCAATATTAGTAGGGTCCTCTCTAAGTTTCACTTGGAATACAGCATCAATAGGTAACGGCGAAAGTAGTCTAAGTATTAGTATGAATCTTTCTTCTTCTTCTACACGTATGAATTCCTTACCGCTGTCTTCTAAAGTGGTGTACGTACTTGTATCGAAGTAAACGACTAAGCTACCTGTAGCATGTCCATCACTTGTATAAGGATGTGATTCCGAATCACCTTCAATGACTGGTAATTCCTCTGTATCTTCATCTTCATCACTACTACAATTGGCTTGTATATCAGCAATGGCTTCTTGCAGGTGGGTGTATATAGGTTTAACCCATACTGCGCCTGCGCCTGGAGCCCCTGGGTCTGACTCCTGTATAAACATATTAACAAAGGCGTCATCTCCTTTAACTCCCTCCGCACCACTATTGCCATTTTGGCCAAAACTGCCTTGCATGCCTCTGGGTCCTCTTACTCCAGGTACGCCTCTACTACCTACTTCTCCCCTATCACCTATAACACCTTTGGAGCCATCTAATCCTATCGATCCGTCAGTTCCATTACTGCCTTCATTTCCCCTATTGCCTTCATGCCCCTGACCGATATCAGCACGCGTTAGGAATCCGTTTGCTTGTATAGTACCGTGGCCAGGTATGTCAATAGTCAAGACTCCTGTTTTATCAATATATCCTGTAACATTGCCATTAGGCGTCATAGAATCAGGGACAATTTTAAGCGTTCCATCTTGGACTCGTAAGTCACCGCTAATATGTCCGATATCTAGCATATTGGTTTTAACGTCACTCATACTAACTCCTACGGCCAAGCCGGGCTGGTTTCTGTAATGTTAGGATTAATCCATATACTGCCAGCACCTGCGCTAGTTCCTGGGTCTGATGTACTTATGATATAGTTGATTTTACCTGCTGGACCACGCTCACCCTCAGGGCCTTGAGGACCTGTATCACCTGGAGGTCCTTGTACTCCAGGTTCCCCCACATCTCCAGGTTCCCCTTTAGGTCCCTTATTACCTGCTGGACCAGGACAGCCTTTAGGTCCAGGTGCTCCGGGTGCTCCATCTTCGCCATTGCGTCCGGGATCACCCTCTACTCCTTTAGGTCCAATAGGCCCGAAGCATCCAGGTGCTCCTGTTTCACCGTCACGTCCGTCACGTCCCTCTTTTCCGTCTTCACCAGGGTCGCCTGTAGGACCTGCAGGACCATCCGGTATAGTTCCGAACGTAGGGAACCCAGATACACGCTTAGTCTCACCATTAGTAAACTCTATGACGAGAATACCGACAGTAGAATCGAAGAATATATCTTGTACCTCAGCGGTTTGACTATCTTCTTTGTTACCCGCAGCTAACTTCCCGTCTTTAACTATAACGTCAGTCTGACTGGCAGTACCGTTAGCATTAACTGATTCCATAGGAGGTCTAGTTAACATTTAATTCTCCTTACTTATGTACAATTTTATTCACATTGTGGACTAGTATGTCGTTAACATAATAGACATCGTGAGGCTCAACGTCAAGCTCTACTACTTTAAGTTCTTTGTATACTTCTGTAGCTATTGTAACTGGGACTTCTTGACTATCAGTGCCTAGGACAATATCACTAACTATAACTTGCAGGGCAGGTAGCCACTGCCATACGCCATCACGCTTAGTCATGACAGGATGATCGAAAGTTAAGTTAAGATCGTTGATAACTTTGTATTGAGGGTATGTATCATGCCTAGCATTTGTAACCATAACCCAAGCACGTTTGCCTCTTAACTCAAGGGCGTGCCAGTTTAATACTTCTGGATCGTTTGAATTAGCACTTGTTGACATACTAGGCTCAGCGTATCCTAGGATAGTATCACCTATCAATACAGTCTCTATAGATGTAGTACCTTCAGGCGTTTCAACTTTCGCACCCCATCCTATACACCCACCGCCGGTAGAACCCCTATAAGTTTCGTCATTGTCATTAACTGTAACCGTAACTTTTTTAGTATCTCCACCTAAGTCAAGATGTGCACCTGCATCGTACAACTCAAAATAAAACTGCTCAGTGGCTTCAACAATAGAATCATCTATTGTTGCTATTTCAATGACTTTCTCTTCCCAACTATAGGTGAAAGTTAGAGTCCCAGACCGAGCTACGTAGTCCGACGTACCCGCTGTATCCGATAATGTTCTATACTTAACTGCGTAGCCGCCGGTGACACCTTCTATGTAAGAACCACCTAGCCTGATGGTTATTTTTGCAGTACTTCCCTCCGTCACCACTGCAGGCCCTAGGACAATAGGTACTATATGGCTATCAGCCTCAGTAATAGTACCTATTGCTGTCATATCACCTGCATTTAATTCAGATACGCCAGGAATACTAACAGTAACCGACATTGTTTCCACATCTTCGTTAGGTATAGAATCGCGTATTGCTTCTACATTAACGTAGAACTGGTCCACGCCTATGCTTAAGTCCATGTAACCTTGACCCAAATCCTTGTAGTCGGAGGTTCCTGCTGTTCCTGACTTTAGCGTATATGTGATTCGTACTGATGAGAGTAAAGGACTCGTAGTAGTTACTAAGAACTTTAAGTCATCACCTTCAACAACGGCTGCATCACGTACGTTACCGTATATGGGAGGAGCAACTACCGTACTGTTGCTCCCTTTAAATTCATACGTAGTAGGTAAAACTAGCTGTTTACCATTTGACGTATCCGTTATGGTAACAACGGCATCGCCAGCAATCTCAGCAACCTCACCTGGTTCTATTTCAGCGGAGGCATCAAGTGATAATCTTAGGCTGTCGTTACTTATACTATCCTTAGTTATACCTAACTTAGCTTTATAGTCACCTGTCCAAATGATAGAGAAAGGTCCTACACCACCTTTAAAGTCGCTCACTATTAAAGAGCCTGAAGCAGTATAAGTAGTACCTCTATCCTTAGTCATAGTAACTACTATAGAATTGATTGAAGCTGACATATCATCAGGCTTTTTGGGTAACTCAGGTAAAACGCTCTCAAAAGGAACGCCCCATAAGTATACGTGCTCCTCAGTAGGTGTTTCCTTTTGTACTACAAAAGTACCTAAACCTTGTTCCCCTTTAGGTCCAGGACAGCCTATGATACAGTCTAACCCGTCTTTACCCATCGATCCTTGGAATCCTTTAGGACCTTTATCCCCTTCGTCACCCTCAGGGCCTACATCTCCTTCACATCCAGAAGTACCTGCTATACCTACAGGACCATCCTCACCATCTCTACCTGACATCCCTTTATCGCCCGCATTACCTTGCGCACCTTCACATCCAGCAGGTCCTTCTTTACCTAGTCGGCCTTCTTCACCATCACGACCTGCTTTACCTATTCTACCTACCTTACCTTTAGGGCCGTGCCCTATCTGATCCTCTGTTAAGAACCCGCTTGCTTCAATGACTTCACCGTTGTTTCTAATGAATGTTAGTACACCTAGTTTTTTATTGAAGGCGACATCCTCAACTAATCTAGTATTGGGACCTGTATCTCCTTCGTATTCTATAGCGTTCTGCTTCGGGTCTCTGGAGAGAACTTCATTATCCTCTCCAACCTGCGAAGTAAACGTCCTTAAACGAATTTCATTAATCATACTAAGAACCTAATTGAGGAAGCACTACTATGTTTAAAAGTGCTGTAAGTTTACTTCCGTACTTACTGATGTTTGCGTCAGATATACGCATCTTAGCAACAATGTCTATATAGCCTGCAGGATGATTGGCTTTAATTATGTTCCACGATTGCGTAACACTGGCATTACCATAGCCTGATGCTTGTGCTTGTGTCTCACTAACAGCTTTAATGCCAAACTCACCAGTACCTTTAATACCGCGGCCATACTCAGGCTCTACTGTACCTGTAGTTCTTACACCTAGTACGAATTGACCACGCTCATATCCGCTTTCTGATATGAAACCAGGTCCAAGCTCAGCCATTAAGTCCGCGTTAGCTTGTACTATTATATCCCCTTTAAATTCAATACGTTGTGTAATAAGAATTTGCTCGGCATCTTCTTCTTTAGCTTGGACGTTAAAACTATTGAAGCTATCTTTTGCTATCTGTTCAGCCAATGTACTTTCAATAAGGAATTCAGGGTACTGACCTGTCACACGGGTACCACTGCCTGATTTGATAGTGAATTCAGGTGCAGGTAACTTTATACTAGGTGCATTATGTCGTATTAATTCAATACCTTTAGCCGTAGCTACAGCACCTACTACCATTCCTTTAACGTCAGCACTAGCAACACCTTCGGCACGTATATTCTGGAATACTAAAACTTCCATGCTTGTCTCTGGCTCAATTGAACCATTGAAGATAACACGATTGTCTACTACTTCATAACTAGAGGCGTGTACCCAGAAGCCCTGCTCACTGACGAATACTTGGTCTTTAGACTCAGGTGATATAGGAAGAAGTATTACGTTTGTAAGATCAGAAGTCTTCATAGACACACTAACGATATCAGTACTAAAGCCTTCCTCCTGTATATACTCAACTGTTCTAATCTGAATAACAGAACCTGCAGGTGGCGCTTCGGTAAAGATAATCTTACTTCTATCTTTATCTAAAGTATAGGAGGTAAGGGCTTGCTGCGCATGGTCGACGGTAATAATTGCTAACTCAGGACTGTCGATATAGCTAGGCATATCAAACTCTTGAGTACTACCATTACCAGTATGCTCACCAGTATGCCATATTAACTTAGTACCTGAGCTTGGTGCTCTTGTGAACGTACGTATGTCAAGAATGATCTGGTTAACTAGGCGTTGACTAAACTCAATACGGTTTTCAACTACATCAAAAGCATTACGATGTTGATTTATACCCTGAGTATTAACTAAGGCAAAGTTATTGTTCTCGGGGAACACATCTCCTATATCATAAGTCATACGGTCAGAAGTAGCCATGGTATTAAAAGGCTTTAGCTCTAACTTGCTAGGCTCCCGGTACAGGGTAATTGATTGTGCTTTGTTTTTATAAGGAGGCGACCATACAGGACAACTATCTTCACCCTTAGTAAGTACCCAGTCTGTAGGTACTCCGTCGGCTTGTGGGGGCCAAGCACATCCTGATGAACCACTAGCTCCAATTGGAGCCCATATACTAACAACTGAATTATCACTCAAGGCCGTAAATGCGGAACCTACTGCTACGAAGCTGGCGTTTTCGTCACTTCCATTCAGTTTGAATAGTCGGGTTTCGCCTGCACCATTACCCGATATTACTTGGATAATAAACTCGTCACCATTTTGTAATTCAAATTCAGTTATAGCAGTTGACTGATTAAGTTCAGCAGGAGATACTGCATTACCTATACCTAAAGCCTCACTGAATATACGGCTATATCCATAGAAGCCCCAATGTTGGCCTCCGTTACCATACTTACATACAACGCCCGGGCTAGTAGAACCATCTACATTCTGTACTAAGTCTAGGACGCTAATAGCATTTGATAGTGATGTTACAGGGCTAGGTAATGCTTCCACATTGGCAACGCTAGGAATACTTCCTAATTCGCTTAATGTAACATTAATAACTGCGGCAGGTGCTTCTAATATATGCAGCATAGCTTCTATGCGAACACCTATTCCCTTACGCTTTACGTAAGGTTCCGCTAGTACTGCGTGTGCGAATGCTGTGCCATCATCTAGATATATAACTACCTCACCGATTGGTATCCCTGCTTCCGTGCCTACAGATGTAGGTATATCAAATGTGAAACGGACGGATTGCTCACTGACTACCTCAGCGTAATGTATATTGCCCCCATATAGGGGACTTGTAAGCAGATCATCAGGCACGGTACTTGGAACACTTCCAGTAAAGGTACCAACAGCGAAAGACTTAGGTACTACCCAAACTCCACCTTGGTCAGCGTTAAGTGCAGACTGCTTACCTGCTGTAGTCATTCGCAGCTTATCTGCGAGGCTAATAATATCAGGCATATCAAAGTTTCCTTAATTGTTTCTTTAGTTTAAATTACTGCTATTCTACTGTATAGTAGTAGGCAAATTCACCAAAACCAAAATTATTCTTTTCAGTACGATATAGATACCAAATATCAGTCGAGTTATCATAAGACACTTCAATCTCTATAGGGTCAGTACCAAAGTTGGTAATTGCATTCTGTCGTTCCGTCTCCGTCTCATAGTCAGCCGCATCAATCGACCAATTAGCCCCATCCCAAGAGCCATGGTCTGTAGACTCACTAATGGATTTAACTACTGCTCGACCGAACTCTTTTCTATGCGCAAAGTAACCATACTTAGTACTTCCAGTAGGACCTTCCGCGTTAATATTAAAGCTACCTCCCTTATCAAGGTTGTTAACTCTATTACTAAGGGTATTCATCTCAACTTCATTGATAATTCCGTAATCACCTATACCGAAACGAGGCAAGGAACTATGTACTACCATGACTATACTATGTGTAACAGTAGGTTGCCCAGGCTCTGCATATTCAGCAGTAATTTCGAGACCGAAATCTTTATCAAAGGCTCCTACAGTCAGTAAGCCTGTAGCTTCGTTAATGCTAACTTTATCTGTGTTAAGTCCATCGACTCTTTTAATGGACCATTGGCAATCGTTAGTTACGCACTCCTTAGTATTACAGAAATTAGTACCTTCCAATTCACCGGCTGTATAGTCCATTATCGTATCGCTGGACCTAAACAAAACGGCCTGAGTTTGAATAACTGAATCGTCACGTATATCTTTATATCCTGCTATACGTAAACCTTGTAAGGCATTACGTGCCGTAACAAGAAAGGTAATTGAGTGCTCTACTGATATACTGCCACTGAATACATTTACCGATACAGTAACATCCGCATTGGTGTGAAGTTTAGGTATAGTAAGAAGGCCGCTGTCCGAAATCTCAAGACCCTCAGGACTATCTACTATTATCCACGTCTGCTCCTGGTTAGGACTCAATGGGACTTGCGACCCATCCTCTAGAGTTACAGTAGCGTTTAGCTGCATTATACCATTATCGTTAATTATGCCTCCAACAGGATCTATCTTTACCTTATTCACTGCTCTATTAGCATTTATAAATATCCGCTTACGTTTACCTAACCACTCGCGCCTATCATCAAACTGTTCTTCGTAATAAGCTACTAAGAATATATCCTGGTTTTCTACTTGAGTTTTAATGTAAAGTTTACCGTCACCCTCTCCCACGTTTATGCCTAGTAAGTCCTGCTCGCTACTTGAGGTACTTTGCTCTAGAGTCCAGAAGCCTACTACTTCCTCAGGCGTTGTGGCACCTACGCGCCACAGGAGTAATTTGTAAGGTACGTGACTCATGGCTCCGTCCAGGACAAGATTAACATCATCTATATCCTCTATAGTACTTGGGCCTACTATAGATAGACGTTCTAAGTAGGTATTGGCTCTACGCATTTGAACATCTAGGTCACGCTCGAAAGAAGTTTTACCGTCATCATACAAAGCTTTAATATTAAGTAAGGCATCGACGTTTTCTTTAGGATATACATAACCATTTTCATCAATATCCACAATCTTTCTATCAGGCATTATTTGATTAAGAGTTTCGTCGGTCTTGTCTTCAAAGTCCTCTATCTCAAAGTGCATACCTAGCGCAATCATAACCTCACGCTTATTAAGTATGGTAAGTTCCCAGTCATTCGACACTCCGTACTCTTCACCTCTGTCATCGAAGTTTACGTATAAGGCATAGCTTACCGCAGGTACGTTGCCATAGAATTCCATAGGACCTGTGATACGTTTACTTAGTATTAAGTTATGTGCCTGTGTTTCTCGCTCTAGGATAAAGATTGTTTGTTCCATTTCCTCTTTGAAATACCTAAAGGCCAACTCTATTTCAGTTTCTTCATTGACTTTGGATGCTTGGACTAATGTCCTAGTAACCTGCCTGTCAAAATCTGTAATCTCTTTAACGGCTTCGAATTCGACGTAGGACATTAGGTCTGGGTGATTTCTAATGAGACCAAAGTCAGTGATGTTATCTATGCTTGTACTGACCCCTTCACCTTTATCATTTTCAATATAGATTAAAGTTCTATCTTCTGGAACCCACTGTACGTCGAAATACCCAAAATACTTCTTGGCTAATTCTGCGTAGATCTCCTCTGGGGTCTTATTAGTAAGAATGTTAACCATATCTCTGAGAGCAAAATCACCCGTAACTACATTTATAGGTACGTCTTGTTCTTTATAAGGTATAAACATCGAAGGAGTAATAACAGGTTTTATATCTTCTACAGTACCATCTTCAAACTCGGCTTCTGTTCTTATAAACATGCGACTTCTATTAGGTATAGCCCAAGTTCCGTCCTCCAGAGTCCTAGACTCAGGGGCAAATACTCTAATGCTATCCGTAAGTACAATCTTAGGTACAACTGACACCAATGCGGTTTCTTGTATAGATTGTATCTCTTCCTCCCCATCCAAATTAATGTGAGTATATTGAACATAGACAGTTACAGTGCTAATACCGCTAATCGTACCTGTATATCTTAAAATGTTATCCTCGAAATAAAGCTCAGGATGTGCAAGCCCGTCCTCATGCAATACTTGAGCGGAGACTACCGAAGAACCTTCCGTACCTATTTTAAGTTCTGTTTGAGTGTCGTCCGACCAGCTAGCTACAATGGCCATGGTGTTGCTCTCACCCTCAAATAGTTTCTGTCTAATTGAGATCTTCACGCTTTCAATACGATTCTCGATAGGTTTAATTTGAATGTACTTTGTGGTTGTAACATTCAAACCTGATTCAGTAGTTATACGCGCTTCAATAATCAAGTCGCTTGTCTGGTCTACTTGAGGAACTATTAATAGATTTCCATCAATTGTTACGTCCTCTACTGCTACTATCTCTGTGTCAGATGTAAAACCCTCAGCTCCTGCTGCAAAGGTATGTATACCTATAGGTTTCCATGCAGCTTGCGTTTCGGAAGTAAACAGTTGTACTTGTTGCTCTGTTTTGATCTTAGATTGCACTAAAGGTAAATCACTGGCTTTGCACCAATGGGCTATACAACTTAGAGGCAGTCGCGTACCTTCTTCGATTGAATCTGGAACTAAGGCAGTAAGCTTAAACACTTCTAGTTTAGGGTAGACGAAAGTAACTTTTTGCTCTTTCGTCAGGGCCACTCCTTTGTCTTGGAATTCAGCAATGAATGTGGTATCATAATCCCGCGATACTACAGGTGAATATACAACACCATCAAAATTAAACTTGGCTTTGTTACTAACTGCCTTTAAGTGAGCACTAACTTCTTTAACGCTTCCGTCGGAGTACTTGGCGTCAACGGTAATCGTATAGTTCTGACCTTGTAACATTTCTGTAGGTACATTAATAGTTAAATCTATAGGCTTAACTTCTTTAACTGAGTTAATTATATCTATGCTAATGCTATTCGTCTGTAGGACATTATCAGAATCAAAGTAATTGGCAGTAACTACGGCACTTTGTTCTGCATATATTTCGCTAATGTGTAATATACTTCCTTCGAAATAGGCATCATCTGTATCTATTAACCACTCAACGTTATCTTGGTCTAATACAGGCTTACGCTCAAAACCGAAGTCACCGTACAATTTGAATTGAGCAGTCAATCCTTCAAGTACTCTACGTTTACCGCTAATGAATACTGAATCAGGTACCGCAGGAACACCTAACGGAATTAACTGGACTGTCTTATGGAAAGAAGTACCTTGATAAAGGACAGTAACCTGAACCTCGGTCTGAGTCATAACGTCATTGAACACTATATTAGACCCGTTGTTCGATGCTAGGCCTTCAGGAAGAGTGCTTAGCAAATGGCATGGCTGTGTTACCTCGCTGTCGTCCGACAATACTACCTTCATGTTGAAGCTGTATACCTCAAGGCCATATACTATTGAAGGCGCTATGAGTTCTAGGCGTTTAATTCCATTTTCGTCTAACTTTATATATTCTTTAGGCTTTATCGTAACTGACCCTGCGATAAACACCTGACCACTTACAGGAAGTGCTAAGGCTATATGCTTTACTACGTCTTCTATAGGAGCAAACTCATAATAGAGTTCAATTATTCTATTATGGATGATATGCTCAACTATAAATCTATCATGTATATTCGAATCTAAGGCCACACCTCGAAGTTCATTTATTTGTTCTTGAGTAAAGCCTGCTTCAAGTAAGCCGACTAGATCGCGGCGTTCAATACGTAAACTGAAAGAGTCTTCTATGCCTTGAGCATCAACAGAAAGCTCAATATGAGAAGTACTGTACCATAGGCCTCCTTCTGTAACTAGCTTACCTTTAGGTTTTGCGTAGAAATCTTGGTAGTCAACCGTATACATAGGTGTTGCCCGAAAACCCCTGCCTAGTAAGAATTCTATAAACCTAGGAAACTTAGGTGTACCAGAAAGTTCATGATACAGAGGTAGCATGTGGAACAGTTTATGTATATTTTCACGGTTGGCACTAAGCAGTTGGTTATTAATAGTTAAGCCTAGCTGTCTAATGGTTTTATCTATAAATACAGGGTCCGTGTTACTATTAATGTTACGTATACTTTCAAGCTCTTTAATAGGAGATAGTATCTGTTCTTGGTTGAATTCATCAAGAGCATTTATAAAGTCATCCCAAAGGGGATTACCTCTAGTGTACTCAAGAAATACGTCTAATAAGTTCTTTTCCATGCTGACTCACTTATAGGAATGATTCACGTTCTGTATAACGTACCAGAACGGTTATGCTTTTAGGACTAACAAACTCTAGCCTTGTACTAGGTTCAATATCTTCAATAGGACTGACTATCTTAACGTAATCTATGCCGTCTCTACGCTGATCATCGTCGTATTTTATGGCTTCATCTAAGTCACTACGGGTAAAAGCTTTACCTAAAGTGCCCGGAGTATGCGTGAACATTCCGCTGATAACTGTGGTTAATAAATCCTTCATCAACTGTGTGTCTACCTCCTCGAATACCGCTACTTCGACTACTATGTCTGTAAGAATTTTACTTGGATTCCACGGCTGAATAGTAGTGTTAGGTCGTACGCGTTTCTTAGCCCACTTGAGGAATTCAGTCCACACTGCCGATTCAGGACTTGGATTCTGACCACCCCACGAGCTTCCGTTTTCGGGCAATATACATACGCGAACCACGTTCTGCCATGATGGGTCATTAGGTGCAATGTCTCGTTGGCTGAGGATACTTAAATCACCCACTCCTGGATATAGGCCTATATTACCATGCCAGTCACTGGGGCTAACCATACGTTTCTTACTATTGTACATGAAAGGCGCATACTTTTTATAGTAAACCTTATCTTTAATACCAGTGCCTCCAAATATAGACTCAATGTTTTGACCTGTTATTAAATCGTTCTTAGCGTAGTTAACTTTAAGTCCTGATAGGCCTTGGTTGCCATCAGTCCCACTAGTTATGGCATATACGATAGTAAGTGTACTATCTGATCCAGGAACAGAGCCAAAAGTACCATCACCAAAAAGTAAAGAAACGTCGCCGTCTCCGGTTGTGGCATCGAAGAATTTAGTATCTTCCGAATTAAGTTCAAAAAGGGAGCCATCGTGTCTAGTCCATTCAGTCATAGTTCCTGTAGGGTCCGTGGTAAATACCCTAACATCGTCATCACTAATAACAAAACCAGGCTCCCCTACTATTATTTCTAAAGAGTTGGTAGCTAGTTCCGATAATTTCAGTTCTTTGCGTTGTATGATACCTTCAAATAAAACAAACTGTTTTACCTCAGCAGGCTCAAACATTAAACCTTCTCTATTGTAGAACGGACGGCCCTCAAGCTCAAAGCTATCATAGGCTGGAATGAATATTTGGGATGTACTTGTGTTCTGAACAGAAACGGTAGTCTTTGCACTAGTACGTCTTACTATACGTACACCTAGGCTACGTGTTAACGCATACACTGAGCTATACCGCTTTGCTGTCTTAAGGAAGGCCTCACGCGCGGCAAACTCTATATAGAATTGGTTATTAGTAGCAGTACCTGCAATCATATCTGTTAGAACGGTACCTACGTTAGACTTTAGTTTGTTCGCCCAAGGTAGGCTATCTGAAAACTTTGACAGAAGCTCGGCTACAGATTCCTCAAAATTAACAGTTACTTTACTTAAAGGTTTGTTTGCCATTATTAGGCTCCTGCTCTTAATCCGAACTCAACGACTTTATCGTCTTGTAGATTCGGTATTGATAGTTTAATTCTCACGTAGTAACTACTTGTATTGTAATCGGGTACGACTTCGAGTTCACCTAGTGTTATGTCCGTTAAGTCGTTCTCAGGATCAGTAACGCTATCCTGAATTTCGTTTCGTATACGCTCCGTTGTTATTAAATCCATCGGATCGAATAGGAAGTTACCTACAAGGGAACCGAAGCCTGGTCGCTTCCACCTAGTACGTTTCGGAGTAGCTAGTACTAGAAGTAGGCGCTGTACTGCCTCGTCGACATTAGTTACAATGTCATAAGGCGTAATGTAAGCTTGGGCGTTTAAGTCGGAGTAAATAATACTCGTTGAAATTTCTGTATTCATAAGTTATCCTGCAAAAACATTCTGGCTGCCCGGTCCTGCTGTATCACCGCAAGAGCAGGGGTCGCCTGTCCTCTGTACAAGTTTTCCGTTGACATACACTGTAGAGCTATTAGATAATGCTTTCTCAGGATGAGGTGACGGACCGTTAGAGTGGACAGCGTAGTCATCCCCTAGTCTAACAACACCTATGGAGTTGACAAATACGTCGGTGCTTGAAACTATAGGTGCATTTGGGCCCCAAGGAGGATGTCCTATAGACTTATCACCTAATCTTATTATAGGCTGTCCCATATAAATACTCGCATACTGTGAAGTGTAAAGATAGTACTAAATTAGCAATAACGCAAGGTTAAGTTATGCAATATACTGAACAGCGCCCAAAAGTACCAGGTTACTATTGGGTCAAATCCGAGGTAGCTCAACGTATAGAATACTTCTTTGCCCAGGAGGGTCACGATGGCATTTATTGTACACGTCAGGGTGGAGGCGGTGTCGATACATTAAAGGTGTCGGACTGGATTGAGGAGGTAACAGGTGAGGGCGTACAGTTCGCAGGCCCTATAGATAAGCCTAAGCCTATGGCATCTAAAGAATTCGTACTAACTATATTGGACTTATAATGGCCTTATTAACTCCTAAGCAGATAAGTACTATACTTGAAGAATCCTTTGTTAATACTGATAACGACACCGAATTTTTACTTAAAGTAACTCTATTTAGCTCATTGCAGGTACGGCTACAAGAAATATTTGACAAGCTCAGTTCCTCTAATATACATGAATGTAAATTCGACATAGGTCCTATAAAGGGCTGTATGATTGTAGGGCGTGAACTTAGAGAAGACGACTACGGCCATGAGCTATTTACTTTTGCACTAGACTATATTAAGGCCAATGAACCTAGGCAGCCCCTAAACTTCAAATCAGTTAATGTATTTGAAAAGACCTACATACGACGGGTAATGCCTAGTGGTTCTATATTCAAACTTAACAAACTAGAATCCCTTGAGGATTTCCAAGTACGTAAAAAGGAAGGTGTAGATTATGACTTTCAAGGTATAATGAATACCGCACTTAAACCTATTGACCCAAACCAAGGAATTAAAAAATGTCCACAAACGCAATAATAACAGTTAAATACATCGGTGGCAAAACAGTAGCGTGTAAATTCTACATGCACAGCAACTGCCATCTTGAAGCCCTTTTACCTAAGTTGCAGGAAATACTTAAACGTCCTGTGGACATGGCACCGAGTCCTTGTAAAGTGGCTCCGTTGCTTATGCACCACCTGTACGAAGGTACAAGCAGAATGAAGATTGTGTCTATCGATCACACTCCTGATAGCAGCTACATCTATGACGTAGAACTAACCTGCACTCCTTATCACGATTCTTGTCCAAATGGTACTCCTCTCAATCAACTGTACGATATTAAAGTAATGAGTTCTGCTGGCGAGACTACTCATTACGAAGGTAAGCTTTGTGATTACGTAATACCACCTGGACCTACACCAGGCGATGACTTTGAGGAACACTGTTAATGGTTATCGCAGATGATCCGCAGAACTCACTTAAGTTATCCACGCAAGAGCTATTGGATGAAGCAACACATAGTAACTCCCACATTGCAGCAGGTATCTTTTATGCACTGTTTGTTAATAACGCCATGAAGCCTGAAAAGAAAACAATCGGCGACTACTATGGCTTGCATAAGAATTCTCCGATTCAGATAGCCTTGATAGGTTGTCGTAGAGATTTCTGGTGTAAGTTGGAATGTGGTCTTCTTGTAACAGGTAATATGTCCGAGCCTAAATTAAATCACATACGCGGCAGATCACGTATGGGTGTATTCCATAGAGAACTATCAGATGAAGCTCGTACTTCTTATGCCTATTCATTGAAAACAGTAGGGGCAGTATGTAACGCCGACCCTACATTGATTAGACCTGTTGCATTGATGGGTTCACCTGGAGTAACTCATGAATAAATTGAATAAGGTATATTTAGCCTTAGTCGCAGTCACCGTAGCAGTAATAGGAGCGGCCGATTTATTACTACCTGATTGGGAGAAATTATATAAGCTGCTATTAGGATCTGGCTTCTTCATGTTCGGTCTTATTAGTCATCTGGCTTACGACAAACGCGCTAAGATTATTGCTTGGTGGGACGCCTATACCGAGTATGAGCGAAGGATATTCTTTTCTCGTTGCCTGCTGGGTACACTGTCAGTAAGTTTAGTGACTTGGCTACTATATGTAACCAATTTACCGTTAAAGCTTGAGAACACAGTAACTAAGTTACACCAAGTCCTAACAGTAGAGCCTGAGATTGTTATTGAATACAGAATGCCTAGTATGTTCGATGACGTCCTTTATACAGGTCAAGTTAGAAACTTCACCGATTACTACGTTTGCTTTAATACGCAGATTGTCTATGTTAGGTATGAAGGCAATAGGTATTTCACGTATGCTCCTGACTACTGGCTAGGTTATACCAATGTATGTGATAACTGGCATATCATACAGAACAAGATGCAGTTACCTAAAATGTAAACTAGACTAAGACAATACACTGTAACTTATGTTACGAAATTAAGGAGCTATAATGGTTACTAAGAAACCGAAACAGTATGATGCAACTAAGGCAATTGAAGATGGCTTTAAGTTCAACACTGTAGTAGACTCAAAGAGTCTGACTCTTGACGGCATTATGGTTAATGTAATACCTGGGTGGTACGCTGCGCTTGACAAGTCAGGTGACATCCACATGTTTTCCCAGCACCCACGATTCGATACGAGATTAAGTAGATGGTTACCCAAGAGAGCGACATGTGTTGCCGTACTTATAGATAATACCTACGTGGACCCCGATACATATAAATCCGTTATAGTCAAGGCCGATAAGCTTGAGAGTTCGTGCCACACTTTAACCGATAGGGAGATTAGATACCTCATTCTTAAAGATGCCTCGGACAACCAACACTTCACTCTCGATAGTATTACAGAATACGCTGCCACTAAAGCTGTTAAGCAAGAAGCCGAGGTTAGAGACTGTGATTACCGTAAAGTTAAAAGTAATACTCTATATTCCCATGTGTATGTCTTTTATTAAGGGAACTGATTTTTGGTTCTGGTGTAGTACAGGGTGTGATTGAACTCACCTGTATAAAAGCAAAGTAATTTAACGAATACAATATTTAGGAAGTATCATGACAGGCGACAAAGAAACAAGAGAAACAATAGCTTACGGGTACAAGAGCGACATCGAGATAGCGGACATGGCTCGTATGCTTATGCGCAATGATTTAAACCACGAAGCTGTTTGTACAGCCACGCGCGACCGTATTATGTACTTGAGTCAACAGGTGGAAAAGTGGAAAGGCCTTGCGGTTGAAGCGTCTAAATACCAAATCAGTCAAGAGGCAATCGACCTGCTTGACTCGGAGTTCGAAAAAGAACGTAAAGAACTTTCTAGTTTTAAAGAACGTTCTGGCTACGATAGTGGTAGAATACCTGAAGGTAAGACACATATCAAGATACACCACGTACTTAGAACCCGCCAAGTAAAACTTAGACTCTTAGATGATTATAGAAGGGAAGTTCAAACTAGCCATGTTAATATTAGCAGTGAGAACTGCATTAGAGTTAAGCTGAAAGAACCTATGGTAGGTCTGTGGATTGTAGAAGCCTTAAAGGATTAAATATGAAAAAGTATCAAGGTAATCAAAGTATCAGAGCCATTAAGGCCACTAAACCTCATATCGTTTTCATTGACCGCTACTGGCGTGTCAGTCCTGTACCTAGGCCTTATAATCGGTACAGAGGAATTTGGGATAGAGCACATGCTCGCGCTATATACTTGAATCAAAAGACACATGGATAATGGAGAACAAAGACTTGAAACTATTAAAGGAACAACCTGAGAACATAACTAAAATCGTAGGCACAATGTATTTCGGTATGACACTACTTGCCTTAGACGGTTGGTGGTTAGCTACCGACTCTGATGGTACTATTAATCAGTATCGTACTGAGCCTGCGTGGTGTGACGACATTGAAGAATGGGTAGTACATGACGAACAATACCACCCTGTAGCTAAAGTTGATATGGAAGGCACTTGTCCTACTAAAACTAAAGCGCAGGTTAAAGAGTATTCCCATGATCCAGATAACGCTTTATCAAAGCTCGGACATAGCGAGGTCGTTAAACGCCAAGCACTAATTATCCAAGCTGCGGTAGGACGTATTGATTGTAGTCGGAAAGTACCTAATAACGAGTACTTGGCTAAAATTAAGGACAGCGAAGAAAACAATAGATGGAGTTCCTTCTTTAAAGATGTACTGCCTACGCTTGCTGCTAGTTGCTTAAGTCAGTGGCAGTGGACAGGTAGCCCGGGTTTTAACCAAAAGTACGTGAACTTTAGAATCCGTCTTGACATGAGAGACTTAGGCTGTAACGTGTACGACCGTAAAGATAATCTCATCCTGCCTGAATTATTCGCTTACCAGGTAGACCATGAAAACCGTGAAGAATGCCGTCAGAAAGATATTGACAAAACTAAACCGGATAATAAGGAATTGGTATGAGGCCATTTGATAGAATTATAGGTGGGCCACATCTAGTAGGAGCAGCGTACGATCTAATTGAACGAGCTATTAACGGTATGGATTGGGAAGGAGAGGAACGACGCAACCACAAAGCGGTTAAGGATGGTGATTCCTTACATATAGTATTCCATTCTAATGTTAACCATTTGAATCTGTTTACAGGTATAGATATAGAAGCACTTAATAGACTTCTTCGCCCATACCTGTGGAGAGCTGAGGTTAAGATATCAGAAGGTGAAGACGTACTTCCTTATCAATTTTCCGTAGTACTTAACCGATGCTCTAAAGGAAGTCCTCCTGATGAATGTATGCACATACCTATAGCCGTTTGGATTAATGGCGACTACCATAAAGCCACCTACTCAGATACTACTCGTATGTATGCGGTACAGATAGGTAATAAAATTGAGCATAAACGTGAATCCGAAATAGACGGTTGGGTCTACGTGCCTCGTGCAATCGCATTTAAGTAAGGTCTCGTACTATGACAGATAGTATAATGATGCTAGGAACTAATTTAATGTTCCCTTTACGTGATTTGGTATTATCAGACGATAAGAAAAGTATAAAGATTAGGTTGGCGGATCGAGACATTATGCAAATGTCTCCTGACTCCGTTGTACACGATTTTAAATTACAGGCTGGGTACGATGGTGCTCCTCAATCTTTGTCTAATTTATTTATCCTACTTTCTGATAAGAGTCAGAAGGTTAGGATGGTAAAGCTAACCAAAGTACACAGTTACCTAGACTATGGTGGTCATGCAGTTGTTATGGTATTTCCATTTGAAGTGGAGACAGGTAAGGTATTAGGTAAGTTATCAAATACGGTTAAGAAGTATTTCCCTGACTACCACAGTAAGCAGTATCTAGCTAGAGCTAAAGCAGTAATCGCAACTTTAGATAGAAGACCAACAGTACCTAGTCTTAAACGACAAGGACCGCCCCTACGGAGATTGAGTAATGAAAAATATAAACTTATGGTTAGACGAACTACGCGTAACAGTTAAGGGCGACTTCCCTAAACCTTTATACGATGTGCCAAATAACACCGTAGAATTTGGTGTTAGTGACAAGTTTACTACGTTGCTTGGCCAGATACACTCGCTTGAAATACAACTTTTGCTGCAAGGTTGCTATGATAGGGTAATGTCGGTGTACTCAAGTAGTTTACTTCTGGAGATTCGTGATGCGTTTATGTGTGAACTTATGGACCAAGAGACACTTGATGCCATTAAAGCCTACATAGAAAACCACCAACACAATAAGGTTCTATCGAAGCAATCAACGTTCTCCGAATGCCTAATGACTAGGATATGTGAGATATCAGACCAATTGTCACATGCTGGTATTGATTTCGAAAGACTTAAGGGTAACTTAATCATAAAGAATAATACTGTGTCGAAGTTTCTATTTAGATTCACCTGTCTTAGCTTCCAAGATGTATTGTTTAGTCAACGAGGTGACGTTAGCTTCAATTGGCAAGTAGTTGGTTATGAGGAAAACGAAGACTATAGCAGTAAAGCGGAAGATGATGATGATCATTGGAATCCTTTTGCCGAGAAAGAGAATGCCATAGTAATTGCCCTTATCGAAGCCGAGGACATTGAACGTGCATCGAGTACTATAGACGCATACTTTGTCTACGCTAACCTTAACTGCGAACAAGTCGCCGACGATTATGAACTGCCTGAAGATACTGCTAGGGCTAAAGCTACTCGGGAATTAATGGCATTTAGCAAAAGTAAATCAGTTGCCATTAAGCAACGTGTAATGCCTGAGATACCTCTGTTCTTTGTATTGCCTGGTACAGACCCTAAAATCAAAACGCAAATAGTTCGAAATAAATCTGACTGGAAAAGGATTCATCACATGATTCCTGATAATTTAAAACAGATGTTGATAGATATGATGGCTACGTGTGTACCTCTGCTAACGTTCTGGTTTGTGAATGACTCAGATAACATTAAGCCTTTTGTCTACAGCTTGTATGGAGAGACCGACACACGCTCTCTGTTTTATGGTAAGTACCCATACCGAAGTCCTGATTGTCCCCACATGGAGTATATGTTCTTTGATGATAAGACTTTGGATATGGAAACCGCAGGCATGTTAAGTAATCACTTCAATATATTCACAATGATACCTGTTACTTCTTTAATTAGTAGCAGATCAAGATTGGAGGAGAATACGGCACTAGCCTTATTAGAGGAGTTTTAATGAATACGGCTAGTGTGAATATTAGAATGGGCAACAATAGGCCTATAATGACTTCCAAGAACACTAACATTAACGACCTGTTTAGTAGTCTGGAATATCAACCTGATGGGAGAATAAAAGGTATGTATCGCCTGCGATTTAGATTAATCGAGGTCGAGCTAAAATCAATAATTGAAGGGCTCTCTAGAAACGCATTGAACATAACCCTTAATCTGGGGAGTAGGAAATTGGTACTTAGTGGATATAAGATAATGAACCATTCATATGCCGTTATAGATAAGACAACATCCATGTATGACGTATGGATTGTTCCTGCAAACTACAGGTAATTCTTAGGGTGACTTCGGTCGCCCTTTTTTACGTCTGAGGAATGCTCAAACTGTAAATACCCAACATGTACTACCATTCTACGCGCAAGGAATTAACATGACACCTATCCATACTATCTTACCTAAACGATCAGTCTTAGGGGCAGATAACCCAGTACCGTCAGATGCGGGTACTACCATTTACGTTTCAACGTTCAGGCATTTAGAGACACAGTACATAAACAGTATAGTGGATTCCAAGAAGTTAAAGGGTACTAAGTGGGAGAGTATGATGTCACTTATACTACAATTGTTTATGGAGAGTCCGAAGGCTAGTATAGTAATAGGCTCTCCTGGTGCCTGCATTAAACATGCTGAGACGAACGAGGCTTTCAAGATCTATGTGGCATCCACTGTACGTGAAGCAAACAGTTTTAAGCGGAGTAAGATTCACCCTTACAGTGCTATTAGTCACATTTCCTCATGGAAAGCTGGAGTATGTATATAATGGCTACGACTCTTGATGCGTCCAAACTACCTAGGTCAGTTAGCCTAACTTCACTTAGGCGCTATGTGGAGGATGGAGTAGTTAGGTATGCTAAGGGACGCCGTGCTCAGTTCGTGGGTGATGCTCAGGATATAAGTAAGATGGGTAAATTTGATATCCATAGTGAGCCTAGTCAATTAACAGAAGTACTAGGTGAGTTCCTTGTTTTCAAACACGATGAAATACTTATGCCTAATGATGGCGTCAGGACTCCTATTAAGCAAATGTTTTACTTATTCCACAATGACGAGATTGGTTTCTTCCATGTTAAAGCACATTTGACCAATATGGAGGTAGACGGGGACTTAGTATGCTTGATATACAGAGGTAATTGCCATACTGTAAAACAAATCACAGAAGAGGAAGCAAATATTATGTTCCCTCATATTTTTGAAGACCACCACCCATCAGAGAGGATATAACATGAGCACTAATGCTATGACAAATTTTGACCCAAAAGCTATACAAGAAAAAGTAGGCAACATGGTCAAAGGTACAATGATTGACTTATTACCTGACGAACAGTTCCAAGCTCTTGTGGAGAAAGAGTGGAAAGCATTCTTTGAAGAACCTACTAAAAAGGTTACCATTAGCAGATACAATGGTAGATTCCACGGCAATGATACTTTATATGACGTACAGACCTCGGTCTCTCCTTTCAGAAACATGGTGTGGTCTGCCATGATTGAAGAAATACAGCCTATGATGACCAAGCTTCTGGAAGGCGACGACTGGAAGTGTAGTATTCAACGTCTATGGGTTGATAATAAAGAAGAACTTGAAATAGCCACTAGTGATGCTATGCAGGCCAAGTTTGAAAAGCACGCAAATACCATGGCTACTAATATGTTCGGAGACATGATGGCAATGGCTGTTGAGAAAATGAAAATGGAAATGAACCAAGTCCTGGCTAGTAAAGGTATCTACTAATGAGTGTGGATATGGAATGTCCTTGCGATATCGTTGGTTGCCAGCCTAGCAGGGAGTTAACCATTGAAGGCTTAGGCCGCTTCGTACATTGCCCTAAAAAGGTCTTAGATTATATACACGTCGAAGGAGATACTTGGAAAGTATGGACCACTGATCATGATCCTAAAGTGGGGAATCTCGATGAAATTGATTTAGAAGAAGAACCTTCTATTTGGGGTCCCACATCAGTCGAGAACGATCATAATGACCTAGAGGCCGCTGCTATAAGACGCCTTAACTCTATGGTACAAAAGAGTGTAGAGGAAGTCACTGCGGCTTACATCAACAAGCCAACTAACGACGATATGATAGAGGACATGTCCGCTAGCCTCGAAGAACAGATGAAGTCCATGGTGCAATGTAAATCTTTAACTGACAGTAAAGTAGCAGCACACCAAGAAACATGGACTACAATGAAAGGCGTTAGTGCTGCACGCGGTATGTGGAATAGATATCTTTGTAGAGTACTAGGCAGTACCATTAAAGATGTTAAATGGTATCACTTGTTATTTGGATATAAGCTTCAGGCACGTAGCTTCATTAACTTGGAGCCTAGTGTAGTAGACTATAACCCTACAGGTGAAGAAGGTAAGAGTCGTTTCTTGTATGAGATTGACGAGGAGATGTGGACAGATAACGCCCGAACAAACGCGAGCTTCACTGCTACTATACAAACACCTAAAACGATAGTTGATTTGCATATAATGCCTAATGCAACTGTTAAATCTGTTAATGTAAACTTCAATATTAGTAAGGATGAAGGTAATGTACCTCTGGAAAAATAGAAAGTTCTTAAAGTGGATTGAACACAAGCAAAACGCAAGCTTCTTAACTCCATACTTAGTCATGTGGCTCATACCTCAATGGCTAAGCAAGTTAATCAGGCGTGACCTTAAATTAATTAAGTATCAAGAAGGCACTAAGATATGCCAACACGTAGATAATTCTCACTGGTGGGCAGGATATGATTATCTTAGAACGGACGTCACCTTACGTAATGCCTTACGTGGAGGTGTCCTTCAACTATGGGGACATAAGAAGAATAAGGCCGCATATATCAAGCGACGAAAACTATTAGGCTTCGATTCTATTACCTTTAGGCCTGATATAATTCCTCACTCGGTTACTACTGTTACGGAAGGAACGAAACTTGTCCTAAGTTTCGGGAAGCTTGTGCGTAATGTTTATAGAGTAGACGTGTCGGGACACATTGGCGAGATGGTATCTAATTGTGACATAAGAACAGTATTTTCTGAAATCCTAAGATATAAGAAAGATAATGTTTTTGTTAAACGTAATACCCAGGCTGTATTGTGGCCAGGTCTCGGGATGTGGGGCAGCATAAACAAAGATACAGAAGTCGTAACTATTGTGGCTAACATGTATTATTGTATGTATAGCTGTACGTACTCATACGAGGATTGCCTTCATATAGTCAAGGGTGCTATACCTGAACGATTCTTGTAGAGGTTACTATGAATTTAATTATTACCTCATTCACATTAGAGTATTGGCCTGCTTTACTTTTCATCATCGCCATCTCATTGGTAGCTGTATACGCAAGGCAGGCTGAGAAGCAAGCGTGGAACAACGGTATCTGTAAAGAAACTAATATGCCCTGGACGCAGTTCGATACTAGCAGTCAAGGCTGTAGAGGTTACACTAGTGGTAGCCATAACATTTGGGTCAGTTGGCCTGTTGATAAAATAAAGGAAATAAAATGAGTATATATAAAACCATTACCGTATTAATGGTAGTCCTGTGTATAACTGCATGTACTAAAGTTGTGCCTGTTAAACAAAACGAAATTGCCTTCGAATTACTATCTAGCGGTGAGTGGGACACACGTATGTATAGCGGTGAAAACATCATGCTTAATGATTTTTGTGAAAAGCACTGTGACGATGCCCACATATTCCCAGCCCACCAGGAAATAGTAAACATCAAAGGCGAGTACGCAATGCCTATGTCTAATGATATGGACTTAACACTGGAGCTTGATATTAAGGTAGCTTTTAGTAAACTAGGTGGTTCTGCTAAAATACGAGAACGCGCTATGTTAACGGCCAAGCAATATAAATACAGCGTTACAGGTAATACCCGGGATAACCAAATTTTCAGAACAAACATGTATGACATAACTTCGGTTGATTTAAACCCTGCTGCCATAAAATCTAAAATCCGACCTATACTTGAACCTCTTACGTTAAGCGTAGCTTACTATAATATAGCAAAGAACGGTAATATCTTTGATAAAATGCGTAAAGCCGTTGAAGACCATTTAGAAGAAATTAACAGCCCTTTAATTGTACTTGAAGTACAGGTACGTAGAATAGCCCAGCCTAGTGAGTTAATCGATAAGAAAAAACGTAAAGAAGGTTTAATCTCCGATGACCTTATACAGAAACAAGAACTGGATATGAAAGAACGCCGCATGGCTCGTATGCAACTTATCCGTATGAAAGAAACTTTAAACGAACTTGAGTTGCTTGGGGTTCAGCGGGATTTTATGTCACCTAGAACATTAGCGTACGGCTGGCAGCAAACTGCGAATCGCTTTGCCGATGCGGGTATTCCTTTTGCGGTTGACCCTTCTATGCTATTACCCGCACTAGAGAAAACAACAAATGTAAGTGTAAATAATGCTTCTGCGCTTAAAGCATTCAAGGAACGTATTGCATCGGTTGAAGCTCAAGTGTCTGCTGCCTCTGAGTGTGATGCTAATTCGGAAGATGGTTCTTGCGAAGATGGTGATAAGTAATGGGGATTATTGCTAAAATATTTTTAATTATCATATATCCTTTTGTCTATATCCTGCACCCTCGAATGAGACAGTACCACGCGCTGCGCATTAAGTACTGGGCAGTAGACAGAGACTTCTTTATAGAGGAATTTCGTACTATCTTATATGCTATATTTGCAGCGTTGTTTGGGTACTGGTCACTCTTCTACGGAGTAGGATTAATCCATAGTGCTTGGACTAAAGGCACTCATGAGATTAGGCAAAACTACAACGAAGAAAGGCGTAAAGCAAACCTGTCAATTTCATCCAATCCAGAAGAGCGATCTCCGTTTAATACAAACGTAGTTGATAGTACCGACCGAGTTACTATCACCAAAGCCGAAAACATTGAACAGATTGAAGTTATCGAAACTGTTGAAGATATAAAGGCCGATGAAGTTAAATTTGAACTATTGTTAGAAGAGGCTAGACTCCGTAGACTGAGTCGAGAACAGTAAACTAACTTATTTGATTGGGACTTAGGTCCCTTTCTTTATATTGAGGTAAAATTTATGAATAGATGGTGGACGTTAAAAGAACCTATGAGTCACAGCCGGGAGATACAGTACGAATCCTCTTCAATACGATCTACCTTCGGAGTATTCATATCATTTAAAGACATACGAAGATTACATAGATGCTTTACCTCAGGTCGAGTCATTTACACTCTACGTAATTGGATAGAGTCTAAGTTAGGAGCTAGAGAAAGTTCACAGTTTGAGTTTGCTACTCCTGTCCATGGAGGCATCCTATATACGAAACTACCTTTAGGTATTGAGAGTGTACCTATCGTCTGGGACCTATACGATGCAGCCAGTCGCAATCCTATTGGAAGAATGAGGAAGAAGTAATGACCGATCTTAATAAACCTCAACCTGAGCCTGATATCGACCACAGCCGTGTACTAAGTAAGATTGCCAAGGCATTCGCTGTTCCTACAGAATTTATGTCAGGGGGACCTACTACCCTACAAGGACTTGACTCTGCGGGTTCTTACACGGGCGCAGACGGATATATCGCCTACGATGCTACAAAGTACAGTCTCCTTAAACGTAAGCATGTTATTAGCTGGTTAGCGAAAGCCTACACTAATGCCGAATTATCACACGCTGTTGATTTAAAGGTAGGAGCGTTAGTAGTCGATAATAGACATGACGTTCCAAATATACTAAGCGACGGCTACAATGGAACGAAGTCAGGCACTGATAATAGATGTGAAGATGATGAAGGCGAAAGCCTAGGTCAAGACATCGTAATACATGCAGAGCGTAATGCTTTAGACAAACTTGGAGACCTATCTATAGACACAAAAGGTTTATCTATAGTGGCCACTCGTAGTCCTTGTGAGTTATGCTGTATACGGATATTAAAGGCAGGCATCAAAGAAGTTTATTTCACCGAACAGCATAGGCTCGTACAACCACTACTTGATCTGCAGGCCAAAGGTGTTAAGGTTGTCTGCATACCCAAACATGAGGTTATTGAACATATAGCTTCTACTTACTATAGATTACAGAAGGATAGATTCTGCTAATGTCTAAATTAAATACACAACAAGCTAAAGCCGCTTACTATGAAGGTCCATCTAATAATTTATTAGTAATGGCTGGGGCAGGTACGGGCAAAACTAAAGTGATTATATCACGGGCCGAGTACCTAATAAGCATAGGCGTAGACCCAAAAGCACTTATCATAATAACGTTCTCAAACAGAGCAGCCAAAGTAATTAAAGACAGGCTTACGCAGGCTATTGGCCCTGATGCTCGTAAAATAGTCACAGGTACTTTCCATTCTATATGTTTACGTATGATAAAACGAATGCCTAAAAGTTTCGGGCTTAAAGGTAGCACTATTTTAGATTCTGAGGACCAGAAGATTCTACTGGATCTTACGCGGAAAGAATTTGAAAATAAGAAGAATAAGTTAGATGTAACCTCTACCCAGCTACTTAAATATTTCTCATATAGTCGAAACACTTGTATTGACATAGAGAGCTACCTTGAAGAAAACACAGACCTATGTGACGAAGAAATCCAAAAGAGTCAGTCGATTATTTCTGCATATAAGAAAGCAAAGAAGAAACGAGGTTACCTGGACTTCGATGATCTTTTAGATATGGTAGTCAAAACACTCAAAGCAAAACCGAAACTCAGAAAAGATTTATGTTCAAGATTTCACGAAATGAGCGTAGATGAAGTCCAAGATACAAATCCTATTCAGTTTAGATTCCTGCGACTATTTGCGAAAGAAAAAGTCCGTTTGTTTTGTGTAGGAGATCCTGCGCAATCCATATACGGCTTTAGGGGCGCTGAGTTCAAGCATATATACGAGTTTACGAAGAACTTCAAAAGTAGCGAAGTCATTCCTTTAAATGTTAACTACCGTAGTAATCAAGAAATTCTAGATGTATCGAACTGGCTGTTAGGTCAGTCTAACTTAGATTACAGCGCCAACTTAAAGGCGGCTAAGGGCCTAGCTGAATACAAGCCTCAATTTTTGGATTTTAAAAACAACTATACAGAAGCTTGGTACGTCGCAGATCAGATCGAACAGAGATATAGTAAAGATATAGCCTATAACGATATGATGGTCTTAGTTAGAACAGCCAACGATGCTCGCTATGTGGAAGCGGAATTCCTTAAACGAGGTATTCCCTACTTATTCGTAGGCGGAACTGCTATCAACAAAGCAGCTCATGTTAAAGATTTAGTTTCACTGTTACGCCTAGTCGTAAACAGGCGTGACGACCTTGCCTGGTCAAGATACCTACAGCTATGGCCTAAAGTCGGACAGAAGACGGCAGATACCATAGTAAGTAGCTTTAGAGATAAAGGTACCATCAGTGACGAAGGTATGGAGCGCCATGGGATAGCGGCCATAGATGAATTTAAACGTATTCGAGCCCTCAAGGAAGATACACAAAAATGTATCGCTGCGTCTATCGAACTTATGTCTAATCTACTGAAAAATAGATATAAGGACTGGGATAAGAGGAAAAAAGATTTTGATCTTATCCAAAAGATCACTAAGCGATATAAGAAGGTTAAGCGTTTTGTTGATGCGTTTACTTTGGAACCTATGTCTTCGACCGAAGCCGATAGAACGGACGAAGATGACTTAGTAACTATAATAACAGTTCATTCCGCCAAAGGCGCTGAATCTAAAATCTGCTTTGCACTTAATGTAAGTTCGGGTTCCTATCCACACGCCCGAAGTCAAGGTAGTGATAAGCAGATCGAAGAAGAGAGACGAATCCTATACGTGTGCTTGACGAGGGCCATGAATGAGCTTTTCATAACCAGAGTCCCTAATGCCACAGGTAACTTCTATTATGAGAAACACGATAGTGAGGATTCAGTTTATTTCTTTGATACAGTCCCCGTCGACCTAGTGGAGTATGACACTTCTAAGGGTCCTACTTCTGAGGAGCTTGCCCCTGAGAGAGGATACGGTTTAGATGGACTTAAGGATATATACTAATGAATCTATTTCCTGAGCAAATCAATTTAATCAATGACGTCCTTAGTAGCATTGAGGACAAGTCTGCTACCGAGGAGCTTAAAGTTATATGGGGTCGCCACTCGGGTAAGTCACAGGTAATAAAAGAATTAGATACTAAATGTAATATGATGGTATTTTCTACCTCAGCCGCACGTGACAGAAAAGAATACCCAAACAGTGACGTATTCGAATACTCCATGTCACCTGGCGATATAACTAATCACATAAAGCACCTCGCGAGGTTCTCTAAGGTACCTGAATTAATAGTACTTGAAGACTTCGACTGGTGTGGTCTAAACGGCCGTGAAGTAACTTGGGTTATGACAGCCCTACGTGAAGTGTGCACGGAAGAGAAAATTCCTACGATACTTATGCTAACTAGATATAATAAGCCTAGCATAACCGAAGACTTGTTCGGCACTGAAGGTGCTTGTGTTAAAAAAGCAACGTGGGAAGTTAATCCTAATATAACTAAAGAAATGATTGCTAATGCCTTCTGTTTACATGAAGCGAAAGCTTCTAGGGACTTTGCCTGTCAGTAATGATTAACGGAGGTTAATAATGCTATTCGAACCTGATGATATTATTGTTGTAAGTAAGAGAGCAGGTGCTGCACCTATACCTGAAGGATACACACACATTCTTATAGATAGGACAACGATGTTTGGTAACAATGAGCACCGAGATACTCGAGGACGCTCAATAGCTGCCCATCGTGATTATGTAAATAGAAAGATGAAACGTAAGTGTTATTTACGTAAACAGTTAAATCTACTTGCTCTTAGGGTATTAAAGGGTGAGAAGATAGCACTGGTGTGCTGGTGCAGTCCTGATGACTGCCACGGTAACAACTACAAAATAGTATTAGACAATAGGGTAAAGGAGCTTAGAGATGGAAGATAGTAAAGTCCAGAATTTAATAGATAGGTTTTTTGTCAAATCAGCCTGTTCCTACAAAATATCTTTCTTAAAGATCTTAGCTAAGGCAGTAGTAGTCATACCTATAAAGGAGGATGACCTAGCTAAGGCTATGATGGCGTTCGGTCGAGAAGGCATCAAGTCAGAACCTAGTATATCCTTAGGATTCTATTCTAGTATATTAGGTACTACCTTCATAAGTGATGTGCAGCATATATCCAACTTAATGAATATTGAGATATCGCCCGGTACGGCATGTTTTGTGCAATCAGCCGATTGTATTTTTATAAACAACGGTGAAGCTTGGTTACAAGTGGACCCTATATGGGATTAACATGAAAATAGTAAAATTAAATTTATTTAAAATTGATAGCGCCGATGGTAATACCATGTCAGCTTCTCTTCCTTCATTCAATTTGGTACTAATCCGCAGAAAGCCTAATGAGCTAGGCGCAGAAGCAAAAGCGTGTATTGAACTCTTAATTAATAATACCAACGAAAATCAATCTAGGTCAGAGGCATTAGGTCTTTTTGGTATTATAGGCAGCTACAGCGATTTAAAATTATATTTCGAGCCCGAAGGTAACGTGTTGCATACATACAGTACGGCGCTTAGTGTTAAAGGTGGAGGTCTAGGTGGATGGGATGTTTCCGTAAAGGAACTATATGAAAGTTTCAATGGGACATCCGATGAATTATTCAAATACGTAGAGAATCATTTGTCCTTAGTGTTCTCTACTGTATGGCGACATGACATAAACGCCTTGACTAGCTTCATAATACAGAACGTATACAAACAATTCGTGGATAAATAAATGATTACTGAGTACCTTGCACGACAACTTGCCGCACGTATTAACGAATTGATGAAAGCCAATGACTGCCAAAACCTTATGCTTGATTGCAGTATCAGTAGGCACATCAAAACTAAAATCTTCACCGATGGACTTCTCTTGGAGAAATTACTCCAGTACAGAATTGAATACCACAAGAAAGGACATACCGACGACTACGAAGTCAACTATGCGAAGAAAGGCCTACGCTTTAAGAACAGGGTTAGCGTGTGTTCTGGTCGTATCGTAAATGCCTTATGTCCAAACAGTCGCCGTATGTACGACGAAGTATATAATATTAGCCACAGGAAGAATAGCAATGAATTTATTAAAAATGTGTAATACTATGTTGGCCCACAAAGGCCAACGTGAGCAGACATTGAAAACTATCGAAGAACTTAATGAGCTATCGGCGCAGATAATAAATACCTATCATATTAGTATTAAGCGTAACCATAACGATTCTTTATATGACCTAGCCTGCGAAGTAGCTGACGTTGAAACTATGCTTATTCAAATGGGCATTGTATTTAAGTTCCCGGTTGACGTACAAAGCCTCGATAGAAAAGAGACCTATGATGTAGTCTTTATCGGTGAGCAGGGTACACTAATAACCGTAGCTCATATAAATGCGGCTATAGGTGTAATAATAGATTATCTAATAGGTATGCGTAATTCACATGAGGTACAGCTTGTTCTAGGGGCCCTTGCCTTACATATATCTAGAATTAAAATGGGCATACCTACTGACATAATGTTCAAGGCACGTGTGGCTAAAGCTACTAAGTTTCTTGGCTATGTCGAGGCGCTGTAGTATGCTTGATAGTATTCCTTACATCATAGAGAAATCTAAACAGCTATGTAATGGTGGCGGTTTCGTGTTTGCGGCACAAGGCTGGAGTGAATTAGTAGCAAATCGCCTAGTGCTAGTCGATGGAGGTTACTCGCTAGGCGCGCGTGACCCGTATATCTATATTACAGATGGGGACTCTAACGAAGGCTTAGGTGTTTTAACTTACTCTATACATGCAAACTCAATGGATGATACTTACATTTGGGTAGGGTTCGTTTACGTTAATCCTCTGTATAGGCAGCAGGGTATCTTCCGTAAACTCATAGAAGAAGTTGAAAAGATCGCTAACGATGTAGGCGTCCACTACATTGAGTACGGTACTATGCGAAACAATCAGCTTATGCTTATTGCTTCTGAGGCCATCGGGTACGAACAGAGCTCCGTGACTCTTAGAAAGCGTTTGCAGTAAACTGTAAATAAATGATAACTTGAGTAGGCGCTTATGTCTGCTCTCTACACATAAGGACCGAACCATGAGCCTACAACAATCATTAAGTGCCAAGGATAAAGCGGAATTATCAGGTAAGTTCCCATTCTTCTGGTGGGAAAGCAATCAATGTTGGGGCTTCGTAACCGAAGTACAGCACCTGCAGTGGATCCATGAGCACTACAAGAAAAGCGCAGCAGGTCGTATCAATGTACTTGACGCCCAGGCATCAACATTAGGTAATACTTTATCCCCGCCTAACTTTGGTTTACGTATGGAGCACAACGGTAGTGTTACGTTGGGTGAGTACTTGAAAGAACATAAAGTGGATATATCTAAATTGAATCTGGACCCTGAATTATGTCAGCGATAGACTTACTAACTTCTCTAGGTTTCACTGTCCATCCTACAACACTTAACGATGGCGGGCCTAAGTCTCATATACCGTGCGGTGATTATATATATAT
>Ga0055584_100000086_pt1 | contig 83370 bp, 91 predicted proteins | sample OSDHelmetaG_FD_58716 | JGI IMG/M metagenome (GOLD analysis project Ga0055584, IMG submission 58716) | Pelagic marine sediment microbial communities from the LTER site Helgoland, North Sea, for post-phytoplankton bloom and carbon turnover... | ecosystem: Environmental > Aquatic > Marine >... | reverse complement strand
ATGTAACGATGATAGGCGAATTAAATCAAACCCTGTATAACCAGAGGCACCTAGTATTCCTATATTTATTGTGTTGGACATTCAAAAAACCCCATTAATTACATTAACATAGCACAAAGGTTTAATGTTAATTTAAAAATCTTATAATATTAAAGCTAAAATAAGATTAATTTCTTTACACTTTTATATAATTTAAAGTTTTCATATAATATATCAATAAAGAGATTTCTTCAAAAAATTTAAATCTAATACTTCGCTAACCTACACCTCTTACAGGCCCTTGTTAATAATATATTAATACGCCCAATAAAATTACAGTTACTCTACTGTTACTCTTATAAAGAATGAATATTAAAACAAAAATAGTATACTTTATATCTTTTTCAATAAAAACATTCCATAAAACATTTATACTGTTTATAATATTTCTTTATTAAAAAAAACGGATTGATATTCAAAAATGTCGAATTTAAAATTGTCGAAACAAGGTAATGAGTTAATAAAACTATATGAGGAGATGGTGGTTGACGGGTATCATCGTAATGACGGCTATAAAGTAGAAAATACCTATAACGATTTTGAACTGAAGAAATTTAGAAATATATGCAAAGAACATATATCAAACCATAGTATCAAAACAGTTTTAGATTATGGTGGTGGCGGTTCTGACTGGGAGGCACCCAACTTTGAACCTACTAATGGAGCATCGGCAAAACAATTTTTTGGTGTTAATAAAGTTACTACTTTTGAGCCAGCAAGAAACCAAATGAAAAAACTAAAATCTGACTGTGTCGTATGCATGGATGTACTGGAACACATTTTTATTACCGACGTACCAAACCTTGTGGATGAACTATTCTCGCTCAGTATAAATTACTTGTCATAAATGTCGCTTGCTTCAAAGCAGGGGCTTTATTACCAAATAATGAGAATGCTCACATAACAGTTAGAAGTCCCGATTGGTGGAAAGGTGTTATTGACTCAGCGGCGATAAATTATCCAGAGATTAAAGTATTATTAATTTGTTCACAAACCTTCAGAGCTGGTGTGTTGTACAAACCCTTTAAGTCAAAGGATTGGCATTCTTCAAATAAATATTCTATCGATCATGAAACAACAACTTTTCAATAATTGCCCTCGTTTATTTTGCGCACTCGTTGATGACAATATCGTATGTAAAATTTAAAAACCTAAGATTTTTCCGAAATGCGAGGTATTAAAACTGTTACAAGCCTGTTATGTCTAAAAAGCGTTAAAAAATGATGCTAATTAGTTGCGGCACAACATTTTTTGCATTTACACGAACAAAAAGGGCTCGCATTTCTGCAAGCCCTTGTAATTGTTGTACTTTGTAAGTTCAGAATTTAACGTTTAGAGAATTGGAAACTCTTACGTGCTTTTGCACGACCGTATTTCTTTCTTTCAACAACCCTTGAATCTCTTGTTAGAAAACCACCACTTTTAAGCACTTTTCTATTATCAGGATCATAATTAAGCAATGCTTTTGAAATGCCGTGCCTAATTGCACCGGCCTGCCCCGATAAACCTCCACCAGAAACAGTACAGACAATATCGAATTGACCTTTTTTTTCTAATACAACCAATGGTTGTTCAAGAACCATTCTTAATACAGGTCTGGCAAAAAACTTATCACAGTTTCTTCCGTTAACTATTATAGACCCCTTACCTGCCTTAACCCAAACACGAGCTATGGCATTTTTTCTTTTCCCTGTAGCATAAGACCTGCCGAAAGAATCAATTTTTTTTACATAAACAATCTGCTCCTCTATAGGATCAGATACAAGGTTAGATGAATTTAAATTAGATTCTAGGTTCTCCAAACTAACATCCATAATTTCTTCTGTAGACATTATGAAACCCTCCGTTTATTTTTTACATTAAGTGAACCAAAATCCAAGATTTGAGGTTGTTGAGCCTCATGTGGATGATTGCTACCAGCATATATTTTTAAATTTTTTAGCTGCTTTCTTGAAAGAGGACCTCCAGGCATCATCCTCTGAACTGCCTTTTGTAAAACTCTTTCTGGAAATTTTCCGTCTAATATCTCGTTAGCTGTTTTGCTTTTTATTCCACCAGGGTAACCCGTATGCCAGTAATATATTTTATCTTCTCTTTTTTTACCGGTTAAAAGAACTTTTTCAGCATTTATAACAATTATATTATCTCCGCAGTCCATGTGAGGAGTAAAAATAACTTTATTCTTACCTCGTAAATTTGAAGCTATAAGCGATGCTAAGCGACCAAGAACAATTCCATCTGCATCAATTAAAATCCATTTTTTTTCTATATCTGATTCTTTAGCTGAATATGTTGCCATTTTGTAATCTCTGATGTTTAAATTTTTAAATATGATTAATCTTTATTAATTAATAATTTGTATTTATTACTAATTAATAATTTACTTTCTTAAACTTGTAATAGAAAAAAGTCAATATAAGTTTTATATAAAATATCATTATTTTCTCATACAAAACAATGGATTAAACTATCGGTATTATAATACCATTTTTATATCAATAAGCTCTCCCTTTAAGAAAACAGGAAATGCGATACAAGTGATAATATTAAATATGATAATAACATTAAAGCTAAACTGGAAAATAAAGATAAATAAAAATTATAATTTTTAAGCAGCATGTGACTTAACAATAAAAACATTGGTATAGTTGGAATGACTAAAAATACAATCTCTCTAGAAAGGCTAGCTATCAGCTGTGTATTCTTGGTATCTATATAAAGCCACATAAAAGTTATTAGTGATACAAAGGGGATTGATATCAAAATAGCCGCCACAAATACATTATTAGTTTTTTTGCTAAGTTCAGTTGCAATATAAATAATAACAGCTGATATTAATATTTTAATTAACCCCATTCACGAACCCCTATGAAGCTATTATTTCATAATTATAAAGCTTACTGACGTAATAAAAATTCTGACAATAGAATTATTACACTAATAATTTCTAAATAACAGTAAATATGTTCTACACATTCAATTAAAAAAGTAAAATATAAATTAAGAATATATGATATAACTATTTATTAAGTATCATAAAATTAGGAGAAATTTAATGTCTGAAACTACCAAAGGATTCAATACCAATGCAATCCATGCAGGTGCAAAACCTGATCCTACAACAGGAGCAAGAGCGACTCCTATTTATCAAACTGCTTCATATGTATTTGAAGATACAGATCATGCTGCTAATTTATTTGCAGGAAAAGCATTTGGAAATATATACACAAGAATAATGAATCCTACACAGGCGGTTCTTGAAGAAAGGGTTGCTGCGTTAGAAGGCGGTACAGCTGCTTTAGCTGTCGCTTCAGGTCACGCAGCACAATTAATAGCCTTGCACCCTCTACTAAGTGCTGGCAACGAATTCATTGCATCTGACAAACTTTATGGAGGATCAATAAATCAATTCACACATTCATTCAAAAAGTTTGATTGGAATGTTAAGTGGGCAAGTGGAAATAATATAGATAGTTATAAAAGTCTAATTAATGAAAAGACACGTGCAATTTTTGTTGAATCAATAGCTAATCCCGGAGGAATTATTACCGACATAGAGCCGATAGCAAGAATCGCAGAAGACGCAGGTATTCCTTTAATAGTTGATAATACTATGGCGACGCCCTATTTATGCAAACCATTTGACTTCGGGGCAAATATAATTGTTCACTCGTTAACAAAATTTTTAGGTGGTCAAGGAAATTCAGTTGGAGGAATCATTGTAGATGGCGGTAACTTCGACTGGTCAAAAAATGATAAATTCCCAGATTTAAGCGAACCTAATCCATCCTATCATGGCTATAAATTTCATGAAACTTTTGGAGAAATGGGAATATCATATGCAATTGTATGTAGATTCCTTGCTTTAAGAGATCTAGGTCCTGCAATTTCACCTTTCAACGCATTCCTTATATTAAATGGCATAGAAACTGTTGCTCTTCGTATGAAGCAGCATTCAGAAAATGCTTTAAAGGTTGCGGAATATCTGCAGAATCATGAAAAAGTTGATTGGGTAAGTTATGCAGGACTAAATGATAGTGACTATAAATCTCTTGCAAAAAAATATTGCCCTAATGGTACTGGTGCAGTATTTACGTTTGGATTAAAAGGCGGATATGATGCCGGAGTAAAATTAGTAAATGGAGTAGAAATGTTTAGTCATTTAGCTAATATAGGCGATGCAAAAAGCTTAATAATCCATCCAGCATCGACTACACATAGTCAATTAACTGATGAACAGCAAGAAGCATCGGGAGCAGGAAAAGACGTTGTTAGGCTGTCTATTGGAATTGAAGATGTTAGTGATATTATTGGCGATCTAAAACAAGCTTTAGATGCAATCTAATATATTATAGATTAATAGGATGACATCAAATAAGCGTGGCGTAATGCAATTATGAAAATAATTATTGCGCCACATTGATGTATGGAAGCTAATAATAAAGGTACATTAAAAAGTAAGACGAATATCCCAACCATCACTTGAAGTGTGATAAATAAAAATAATAATAGCGCTGATCTTTCTATAACAGTCTTCCTGTAACGTAAGAATAAATAATACCAATTTAAAAAAACAATTAAAAATATACTATACCCCAACATTCTGTGATCAAATTGAACTGTTAAAGGATTTTCAAAAAAATTTAGATACCATTTGTCAATTACAAACAAACCCTTTGGAATAATTTTACCAGACATTAAAGGCCAAGTATTATAAGATAAACCAGCCTTGATCCCGGAAACGAATGCACCCAGTATTATTTGTAAATAAATCAAAATAAGTATTAAAAAACCGATTAATTTAAGATGCCTTTGACCGCTTTGTATTTCTCTTGGCTTATCGTTTAACTGTAATATAAAAAATACAAGAATTGCTATAATTAAAAAAGGTATTGCTAGGTGCAAGGCTAATCTATATTGACTTACATCAACACCTTGATTCAACCCACTCTGAACCATATACCAGCCAACAAAAGCCTGTAAAATTCCAAGAAAAAGAGCTAATGATAGTGATAATAAATGTTTGGTATTGAATTTACGTTTTATTATAAAAAAAATAAATGGAAACAAAAAAATAAAACCAACTATTCTTGCAAAAAACCGATGCCCCCACTCCCACATATAAATTATCTTAAATTCAGATAGTATCATTGTTGAATTAACAGCAGAAAACTCGGGTATCAACTTATATTTTGAAAATTCTAATTCCCATGCAACTTGACTGAAGGGCAACAGAAAGCCACTTATCGGCTTCCATTCTGTAATAGAAAGCCCTGAGTCTGTAAGACGTGTTATTCCACCAATTAAAATAAGTAATATTAACGAACTTATTACACAACAAATCCAAATGTTTATATAGTAAAATTTATTAGATTTATTTAATATCTTTACATTCATGGTCAGCCAAAGTTTAATGATTATATATATAATATAGGTACAAATTTTATGAAAAAAAGAAGTAAAAAACTTATCGGGTCAATTATAATAATATTATATCTTATTATATATGCATTAATAGCTATGAAAATTGGTACAGAAATCTTAAATCAAACTTCAGCTATACTACAAACAGTATATTACGGTATCTCTGGTATTGTATGGATAATTCCGGTTATGATTATAATGAAAAAAATAGAAAAATAGCTATAATTTATATTTATTAGGATGCGCTTGCTAATATATCTCTAATTAATTTAAGTTCCTTTATTGCCTTCACTATGCCCGTTTTATAATTAACATTATCAATATTTAAAATATTTTTTTCAATCTCATTTACATTCTCATGAACTTTACTATCCTCAGAGCTAGAGCTAACCTCATCAAATAAATCATTCTTGAAAAAAATAACTTGATCATTTTTTATTTCATCTTTTTCAATTTCTGTCTTGGTAATATAATCTTTATCCTTACCATCATATAATGACATTACATAAGATACCCCATGGTCCTTGAATAGTTTTTGGACACCTTTAATTGTATATGAGTCTACGTATAATAATTTATTTATTGTTTTCAACAACTTAACGTCATTAGGTCTATAATGTCTTCTTCCACCAGCTCTTGTCATAGGTTTTATTTGAGGAAACCTTTTTTCCCAAAAACGTAATATATGCTGATGAACACCCAAGTCCGATGATACTTCGCTTATCGTTTTAAATGCGTGGATACTTTTCACGTTTTTACTCCAAATATACTATATTTATAATAGATATATTTATTTCTAAGACAAGATTAAAAAATTGATTTATTAATTTTTTTTCTAAGAATAGTACTAGGACGGAAAACAACGACTTTCCTAGGGCTTATTATAGCCTCTACACCTGTCTTAGGGTTTCTACCTATTCTTTGCTTTTTTATCCTCAGCAAAAAAGATCCAAAAGCAGAAATTTTAATGTTTTGTCCATTTTCTAAACTAGCAATATTTTTTTGAATAATGTTTTCAACAATCTCAAGTGATTCTTTGCGAGAAAGACCCATTTCTCGATACACTGCATTACCGATATCGTTTCTTGTTATTGTTTTAATAGCCATAAATTAATCCCCATAGAATTAATGTAATATTCATTTGAAACGCATAAGTCAATAAATTTCTTTTCTATCAATACCTTAGAATAGTAGCACCCCAAGTAAATCCAGAACCAAACGATACAAGCATAATCACATCACCTCTTTTAATTTTTCCATCCTTAATGGCGCAATCCATAGCAATTGGTATCGATGCTGAAGAAGTATTTGCATGTTCTCCAACTGTAATAATTATTTTTTCTTTAGGAAAGTTCAATTTTTTTGCTGTAGCATCAAGGATTCTAAGATTAGCTTGATGGGGAACAAACCAATCAATTTTATCAATAGTCAAACCTGAAGACAGAAGAACACTATTTACTATTGATGTTTGCTTCTCAACAGCATGCTTGTACACTTCTCTTCCATTCATCTGAATATACCGATCATCCTCATCATTAGATGAAGAGCTTCCATTGCAATACAATTTATCAGCGTATTGTCCATCTGATTTAATTCTTGTTTTCAATATACCAGCACTTAAATTATCATCTGTACTCTCTGCTGCTTCTAGAATAAACGCTCCTGCTCCATCACCGAATAAAATACAAGTAGATCTATCTTTCCAGTTAATAATTCTAGAGTAAGTCTCAGCACCTATAACTAAAATTTTCTTATACTCTCCTGTTTTTATAAAAGCATTTGCAGTTGTAAGTCCATAAACAAATCCACTACACACTGCATGCAAGTCAAACGCAGCTGATTCCTTAGCTCCAATCATATGCTGAACTTTGACCGCTGTAGATGGAAAGACTTGGTCAGGGGTTGATGTAGCCAATAAAATTAAATCTAATTCATTTGCATGTATCCCGGAGCTTTCAATAGCTTTTAGCGCAGCTTCATATGCTAAATCTGAAGTAAACTGGTTATCAGAAGCTATGTGTCTTTGTGTAATTCCTGTTCTTTCAAATATCCATTCGTGGCTTGTATCAACCATTTTGGCAATATCGTGATTCGTTAATACTTTTTCAGGAAGATAAGAGCCACTGCCCTTTATTATTGATTTAATCAAATTTAATACTCACTTTTCTACTTTATTGCAACAGACGAAAATCATTTATATTATTTCTTATTTTATCTAAAATGTTAGATCTTGACATATCGATACCTAAATCCACTGCAGAGGCAAATCCTATGGGATCAGTTGAACCGTGACTTTTTATAACAATTCCATTAAGACCCAAAAAAACACCACCATTAACTTTACTAGGATTCATTTTATCTTTCAGTGCTCTAAAAGCAGAACTTGCAATAAAATAACCTATTTTTGATAAAAGCGACCTATTTATTGCCGATTTAAAATATTCAGATATTTGTTTTGCAGTTCCTTCGGCTGTTTTAAGTGCTATATTACCATTAAAACCTTCCATAACCACAACATCTACCTCACCTTTTCCAATGTCATTTCCCTCTACAAACCCTTGATAATTAAAAAATAAATCATTATTAGATAATATGTTACTTGCATCGCGTATTTGCTCCAAGCCCTTAACCTCTTCAACGCCTATATTTAATAACGAAACCGACGGCCTTGATATATTAAAAATTGACTGTGCCATCGACGCACCAAGTACCGAAAAATCTACTAATTGATTTGCATCGGCCCCAATAGTTGCACCGACATCCAAAACAATAGATTCACCCTTTATTGTTGGCCAAATAGCAGCAATAGCTGGTCTTTGTATATTTGCCATAGTTCTTAATATTATTTTTGACATTGCCATCAAAGCACCGGTATTACCTGCAGAAACAACAAAATCAGCTTCACCTATTTTTACTGAATTGATTGACTGCCACATACTAGAATGATTTCTTCCACGTTTTAATGCTAGCCCTGGCTTTTCCGCCATACCAATTGAAATAGTAGAATTTACAATAGTAGAAACTTCACTTAACTCTTTAAATTCGAGTAAATTTTTTTGAATTTTTTTTTCATCACCGTATAGTATAAACCTTACATCAGGGTTTCTAACATATGACAAAGCTAAACCTGGCAATATAAACGAACCATCGTTATCCCCACCCATTACATCAATAGCAATTATTATTGGTTTTACCATGCTAATCTTAATTTATTTAAATAATCAAAGTTTATCAATTAATACTATATTATATAACCAACAAGTAATATTAAAAAACAATTTATACAGTGACTATTAATGCAAATTATTATTATAGAAGTTTAATTCTTCATCCATATGCTATCGGGAAATACATAGGAATTTTCAATAATCTTGCCCAGAGTCAGGGAATCTAGAAAATGAATCATATTTATTGTATACTCTGAAAGCCTTTCACACTCAATGTCATGCGCGTTAGAATCACAAAAAGTATTACGTTTAAAATAATTAATCAATTCGTTGTTTAAATATTTTGATTGTAGAATTTTATCAAGACTCGATATTCTTCCATAAAAAGCTTCACCAATTTTTTTCATACGTTTTGGAACAGATAAATCTCCAACCCCCGATTCTCGAAGAGCCTGGTCTATATCAGAAAACATTAGATCAAGTACAAGTTGCGAAAGATTATCATCTTTCTCTTTTTTTAATCTTCTTATAATTAAAATAATATTTACCATGAGCATTTCATACCTGCCATCTATTGTGTCAGGAACTTTAAATTTTATATATAGATTTTCATTACGTGATAAAGAGGCAAATTTTGCATATATAGAATAATGTGAATCATTTTTTTTAAAAAAATTGAACATTTTATGTTATCTATCATTATTAATAAATTATATTTTTATAATCTTTTACAGTAACTGCATTTATATATAATATATATAAAATTAATTTCAAATATAGAGTTTAAAAAAATGCGTTTAAAGAAATTTGCAATTCTATTAATTATATCTTTATCTTGCTCTTGTTCATCTCAGATTATCAATAGGGGATATGTAGCAGACAAAGGTGTTTTTGAGCAAATAAATATCGGAATGAAAAAGAATAGTGTCAAAAATATAATGGGTTCTCCATCTTATATCACAACTATCAATGGAGAGACTTATTATTACCTTTCTAGTAAATTTGAAAAAAATGGATTCATGTCCCCCAAAGAAATCGAAAGAAATATTTTTAGCATTCAATTTGATGATAACGAAGTTATACAAAATATTTATAATTACGGTCTTAATGATGGAAAAGTCTTTGACTATATAAATAGAAGAACTATATCGAGAGGAACTGAGCTAACTTTACTTCAAGATCTATTTGATGATGTTGGAAGATATACTAACGCTGAATCATTAGGTAAAGGAGCATTTTAATTCTGCGTCACGAATTTTATGTGACGCAGAATTAAATTTAACCAAAAAATACTAATGAGCTAATATCGCTAAAAGCAATAAAGCAACAATATTGGTAATTTTTATCATAGGATTAATAGCTGGTCCAGCTGTATCCTTGTATGGATCCCCTACTGTATCACCAGTAATTGAAGCTTTATGAGCTTCTGATCCTTTGCCACCAAACTTACCATCTTCAATTAGTTTCTTAGCATTATCCCAAGCTCCACCTCCTGCAGTCATTGATATGGCAAGAAATAGTCCAGTTACAATAGTTCCAAGTAACATAGCTCCTAAAGTTGAAAAAGCAGCAGCCTTTCCATCTATAGCATTAATTATAAAGAAACATAAGATCGGGGTTAAAACTGGAAGCATTGAAGGTATAACCATTTCTTTAATAGCAGATTTTGTAAGCATATCAACAGCTCTTGCATAATCTGGCTTAGAAGTTCCTTTTAATATTCCTGGGTCAGCTTTAAATTGTCTTCTTACTTCTTCAACAACAGATCCCGCTGCTCTACCTACCGCAGTCATTCCCATAGAAGCAAATAAATACGGCATTAATCCTCCAAGCAAAAGACCAACAACTACATATGGATTGGATAAAGCAAAATCAACTTGAACGCCCTCAAAATAAGGGTATTTATCTGAATTGGTTGTAAAGAAATTTAAGTCTTCAGTATAAGCTGCAAATAAAACTAAAGCTCCAAGTCCTGCTGATCCGATAGCATAACCTTTGGTAACCGCTTTTGTTGTATTGCCTACCGCATCAAGTGCATCGGTAGTATCCCTAACTTCCTGTGGTAGATCTGCCATTTCAGCAATACCACCAGCATTATCCGTAACTGGACCAAAAGCATCAAGAGCGACAACAACACCGGCAACGGCTAACATTGTAGTAACAGCTATTGCAATTCCAAATAAGCCTGCAAGAGAGTATGTAACAATTATTCCAGCCATTATAACCAACGAAGGCAATGCAGTTGCTTCTAGTGACATAGCAAGCCCTTGAATAACGTTTGTTCCGTGACCGGTTTGAGATGCCGCGGCAACAGATTGAACTGGCCTATAATTTGTGCCTGTATAATATTCGGTAATAACTATAATTAAAGTTGTTACTATTAAACCACTTACACCACAAAGAAATAAACTCATTCCGTTAAAAGAACCACTCGGGGTTGATATAGCTGTTTCCATTCCTATCATGTATTCTGTAATAGGATAAAGAACTACAAGAGATAAAATACCAGTAACAAAGAAACCTTTATACAAGGCTCCCATTATCGATTGACTTTTACCTAATTTAACAAAGAAAGTTCCGATTACGGATGTTAAAATACAACCAGCACCAATTGTTAATGGATACAACATTATAGCTTCACCATACGTAGCAGTTGAAAAATAAATAGATGCCAAAACCATTGTTGCAACTACTGATACAGCATATGTTTCAAATAAATCGGCCGCCATTCCAGCGCAATCTCCCACGTTATCACCCACGTTATCAGCAATAGTAGCTGGATTTCTAGGATCATCTTCAGGAATTCCTGCTTCTACTTTACCAACTAAATCTCCACCAACATCGGCACCTTTTGTAAATATTCCACCACCAAGACGGGCAAATATAGATATCAAAGAAGCACCAAAACCTAATGCAACTAATGCATCAACAATAATTCTATCGTCAAAAGAAATACCCATAAATTTTGTTAAAAAAGCATAATATAAGCTAACGGACAATAAAGCTAATCCGGCAACTAACATTCCTGTTACAGATCCAGATTTAAAAGCGATAGAGAGACCATCACCCAGGCTAACACTTGCGGCATGAGCTGTTCTAACATTAGCTCTAACAGAAACCAGCATTCCAATAAAACCTGCTATCCCTGATAAAATAGCCCCTATTGCAAATCCTACTGCCACAATTATCCCTAGAAGGTAAGCAAGAAGTACAAAAATCACTACACCAACAATTGCTATTGTGGAGTATTGTCTCTTTAAGTAAGCACCCGCACCTTCTTGAATTGCTTTGGCAATTTCTTGCATTTTATCATTACCTGCACTAGCTGCCATTATAGACTTACTAGCCCACGCTCCATAGAGTATACCAAATACTCCACATAATATTACTATCCAAATTACTGAGCTCATTTTATTTTTCCTATTTTTAAAAAAATTATGGTAAACGAAAAAGAATTAATCTAAAAAATATAATTTTCTAGATTTTAAATATATTATTTAGAACAATTGACAAAATATTGCACTAATTTAATTACATTTTAACAAGAATTAATTTTTCACTGCACATACAGTTACTATTAAACAAATATTAATTCAAAAAAATAACATCACAAGAGATTACTTAAGGTTAGAAATGCTTAAACCTTTCCTTGCTATCAATCATTGATTTACCAAACTCATCGAATAGTTCATTTTCACCAATTGTTTTAATTATAGAGCCAATATTGGTAACAATTAGATTGTTGCTGCAACAATAAGATTCTAATTCTTTAATTTTATCTACAGGTACAGTAAATAATACCTGATAATCATCCCCTGCATTAATCGCCTTTTGAAATAAAAATGTATGATTATTGATTAATTCATTGGCAGGAAGAGAAACTGGTATCTTTTTTAAATTAATTTTTGCTGACACAGAAGATGATTTTATTAAAAGCTTTATATCGCCTAACAAACCATCGGACACATCCATAGAACTTGTAGCAAAATCATTTATAACCCTAATCATATCTATTGGGGGATCCGGAAGGTAATAACTATCAATTAAGTAATTTTTTGATATTGCGCTCAAATTAGAAGCTAAAGATACGTCATCTAAAATCGATAAACCTAGGGCGCTATCTCCAATACAGCCTGATACATAAAGGTTATCGTTAATATTTGCACCGGATCTTCTAACCATCTTATTTTTTGGAATGAGCCCAACCATGTTGATGGTTATATGTATGTCATTTGGAGAAGAGACAGTATCCCCGCCTAATAGAGATATACTATATTTTTCCTGATCATCTTTTAAACCAGAGGCAAATAATTCTAACCAATGTGTATTAATGTTTTTTGGAATGCCGATAGATAAGAAATATACATAAGGGGTTGCTCCTTTTGCTATCAAATCAGATACATTAACTCTAATAGCTTTCTTGGCAATATTATATGGTGAGTCATGTGAGTGGAAATGCACACCACTAATTAAAGTATCTTGAGTAATAATAGAATCTTTATTTTTGTCAGCCACCAAGAAAGCTGCATCGTCATCCAAATTTAGAGCCCCTGGATTTGTTGCAAGATTAACGAATAAATTTTTTATTATCTCTCTTTCGTCCATTGTAATGTCTTTGACTAATTCTAAATTACTCTTTTAAATTTATTAGCTATACTATCCAAGACACCATTAACTAAATCTGGCTCTTTCTGATCGTAAAAAGAATTTGTAATCTCTATATATTCATTGATTATGACTTTAAATGGTACATCTAGTCTGTACATAAGCTCAAATGTAGCTGCCCTAAATATAGCCCTTAAAGTTATGTCTATTCTCGAAAGCTTCCAATCTTGAGGCAGATTGCTATCAATTTCTGGGTCTATCTTTTGTTGGGCTCTAACCACCCCTTCTATCAAGTCATTAAAGAATACTTTATCTGCTGATTTTAATAAATTATTTTTTATATCATCTAAGACAACTCTGTCTGAAAAGTTATCTATTATTATCTTCTTATCCGTTCCAGCAATATCCATTTGATATAAAGATTGCACTACTATTAATCTCGTTATGCTTCTTGATCTAATAGTGCTTTCCTTATTCATAATATCGCTTTTAGATTTATCAAATTTAAACATGCCTGAGCAGCATCTCCACCTTTATTGCGACCCTTATGGTGTGCCCTAACCTTTGCTTGCTCCATAGAATCTACCGTAAGTATTGCGTTTCCTATTGGAATATTATTATTAATCGCCAAGCTCATAATAGACCTAGCAGATTCAACACTTACGATTTCATAATGTGAAGTTTCACCTCTAATAACGCAACCTAATGCAATAACGCCATCGAATTTCATCTTACTATTTATTGCAAACGCAATAGCTTGTGGAATTTCTAAAGCACCAGAAACGATAACATGTTTGTATTGAACCTTTTTTTCTTCTAATTCTTTTTTTGCACCTAACAACAATTCATCCGAAATAGATTTGTAATACGGTGATTCAACGATTAAAACATAACTCATTATTTTTCCAGCTTAATTAATTGCTTTCTTATATATCTAGCATACATATCTACTTCTATATTTACAAAGTCATTTATACATTTCTCATTCCAAGTGGTAACATCTTTAGTATACGGTATAATACTAACACCAAATTCTCTTTCACTAACCTCATTGACAGTCAAAGATGTTCCGTCTAAAGAAACGGATCCCTTTGGGACAATAAAATTATCCAAGTAATCACTTAATTCAAAATAAAACCTTGTTGATTCGTAGTCTTGAATAACTTTAGTTATCTTAACAGTAGTATCAACATGGCCCTGAACCATATGCCCTGCAATTTCATCTCCCATACACAAAGATCTTTCTAGGTTGATTCTAAAACCATTTCTATATGTTTTTAAAGTTGTTTTTGATAAAGTTTCAGGAGAAACATAAACATCAAATATAAAACCATCCGAAACCTTGTTAATATCAGTAGCTGTTAGGCATACGCCTGCGCAGGAAATAGATGATCCAATAACGATATCAGTTATATTTTTTGTAAAAATACTCATTTTTTGTTGGTGATTTTCAGAAAAAATATCTTTAATTATACCTGCTTCATTCACTATTCCACTAAACATAGCTAAACTTTCGATTTATTGTAGTAATATACCTTATCGTTTCCAAAACACTTTACAGAAAATTTTTGGAATAAATTATTTACAATTTTATTATCAATTTTAGTAATATTATCTAGACTAACACCACTATCTCCAATTATTTTATCACTTTTAAACAAGTACATATCGTCAACTAGATTCAATTTAAACATACTATCTACTAAGGATGCTCCGCCTTCTACGAGAATATTATTTATACCGAAACTCGCTAATTTATTAAAAATTTTATCTAAATCAAATTGATGATTTTGATTTGTAATCATTTTTATAACTTTTGCACCCTTTTTATTAAGATTATTAAAAGTTTTATTTTCTATCTCATTGCTAACAAAAACCCACAAAGGAGCTTTTTCAATCTCTTTAAATAATCCTGTTGAATTTATAATATCACCTCTCGATGAGAGGGCAATTCTTATTGGAGAATAATCACTTAACCCAGATAATCTTACAGTTAAATTAGGGTTATCGTTCCTGTAGGTATTGCTGCCGATTAATATTGCGTCATATTTTGATCTTAATACATGCGTATATACATCGGATTCTGCATTAGTAATCTTTACTCTTTTCGCTTTATGTTTTCCTATTTTCATATCAGAGGAGAAAGCTAATTTAATTGAAATCCATGGCCTAGAATTTTGCATGTTTGTTATAAAGCCTTTGTGTATCTCTTCAGCTTCCCTTTCCAAGCAACCATGAACAACTTCTATCCCATTTTCCTTTAATAACGCGTATCCGCTTCCGTTAACTTTAGGGTTAGGATCCTTCATTGCAGAAACAACTTTTTTTACATTAGAGGAGATTAAACTTTTAACACATGGACCAGTAACGCCAAAGTGAGAACAAGGCTCCAAGGTTACATAAACAGTTGAACCAACGGATAATGCACCTGCTTGCTTCAATGCAACAATCTCTGCGTGAGGACGACCTCCCATTTGAGTCCATCCTGTACCGACGATAATAGGATTACCAGAGACCCCTGTCCCATTCGTTATTACACAGCCAACAGATGGGTTTGGCCATACTTTTCCTTCATTTCTTTTCGATAAAGATAACGCAATTCGCATATATTTTTCATCTATCAAATTGTTTGGCATTATCTTAGGTTCCTAATTTAACAAATATTATATATTTTATATTATGAACACAGAGTTTATATTCAAGGAAATAAATTAGTCGGAAGAATTATCAGAAAATTCTTCAATAAATTCTTCAAAATCTTTTACTTCACGAAAATTCTTATATACAGATGCAAATCTCACATAAGCGATATCATCAAGTTGTCTCAGACCTTCCATTACAAGTCGCCCGATTACATCCGAATGGACATCTGATTCTCCTGCATTCTCCAATTGCCTAACAATACCGGTTACCATTTTCTCAAGATGATCATTCTCAACAGGTCTTTTTCTAACAGCAACTTGAATTGACCTAATTAATTTATCTCTATCAAACGGAATTGTTCTACCGTTTCTTTTTATTACCGATAATTCTCTTAGTTGAATACGTTCAAATGTTGTGAATCTACCCCCACATCCAGGGCAAGATCTTCTTCTGCGAATGGATGAATTATCTTCTGTAGGCCTTGAATCCTTTACCTGGGTATCAATATTAGTGCAATAAGGACAACGCATTTTTTTACCTATTATAAAATTAAGTTATATATATCGGAAATAACTTACATAACTCTCTAACTTCTTCAGAAACTTTATTTTCTACTTTGTGATTATTCTCTCCATTTTCAGCCAAACCATCTAATACATCACCGATCATATGGCCAACCTTCTCAAACTCACCTGCGCTAAATCCCCTAGTGGTTGCAGCGGGCGTCCCTAATCTAATGCCAGAAGTTACAAAAGGTGTCTCTGGATCAAAAGGAATACCGTTTTTATTACAAGTAATACCAGCTCTCTCTAATGCCTTTTCCGCTACCTTTCCTGTTAATTTTTTTGGCCTCAAATCTATTAAAGAAAGATGGGTATCAGTTCCTCCCGAAACAATATCATAGCCTCTTTCTTTTATCGTTTTTGCTAATACGACTGAATTTTTAACAACAGAACTTGCATAATCCTTGAATTCAGGCTGCAAGGCCTCTAGAAAAGCAATAGCTTTAGCTGCTATAACGTGGCACAAAGGCCCCCCTTGCAAACCAGGAAAAATAGCAGAGTTAATCTTTTTTGATATTTCTTCACTATTAGTAAGTATAGCTCCACCTCTTGGCCCCCTGAGGACCTTATGCGTCGTGGTAGTTACAATATCAGCATAAGGGAATGGACTTGGATAAGCTCCACCTGCAACCAATCCTGAAAAATGTGCCATATCAACCAATAAATATGCGCCAACACTATCTGCTATTTGACGGAATCTTGCAAAATCAATAATTCTTGGATAAGCAGATCCTCCTGCAATTATAATTTTTGGTTTTTTTTTATAAGCTAAATTTTGAATTTCATCAAAATCAATTAAATGGTCATCTGCTCTGACCCCGTATTGAACTGATTCAAACCACTTGCCAGATAAATTAGGCTTCGCTCCATGAGTAAGATGACCTCCTGCAGCTAGACTCATACCCATAACAACATCACCCGGATAAAGCAAAGCAAGCATTACAGCCTGATTAGCCTGAGATCCAGAATGCGGTTGAACATTAGCAAAATCACAATTAAATAATTCTTTCGCTCTTTCGATTGCCAGTGTTTCTGACTGATCAACATACACACAACCACCATAATATCTTCTGTTAGGGTAACCTTCTGCATATTTGTTTGTTAAAACAGAACCTTGTGCTTCAAGAACAGCTTTTGAAACAATATTCTCAGATGCAATGAGCTCGATACCATCTTGCTGTCTGCGCAATTCCATATTAATTATTTTTGATAATTCAGGATCTGTATCATTTACTGAATTACTAAAAAAACTATCATATTTTTTTATCTTATCGGCCATCAAAACTCCTTTAATTATGATAAATTAAACTTTTATAACTGTTAAGTAATATTTTAAAAAAATATACAAAATAAATTTTATGCCGCCCTTGATAGATCCATTAATTCCCATAATGAATTGAGAGATTTAACAAGAAAATCCATATCTTCTCTCGTATGAGAGGGGTTAGGGGTTATTCTCAATCTTTCAGTTCCCTTAGGAACAGTTGGGTAGTTAATAGGTTGAACATATATAGAATACAATTCTAATAATTGATCCGTAACTTTTTTAGTTAAAACAGGATCACCAATTAACAATGGTATAATGTGACTATTATTTTTAATAACAGGTAATTCATTAGAAATTAGAGACTGCTTTAAGTACGATACATTTGCATGCATTATTTCTCTCTCTATTTTGCTATATTTTAAATGTTTAACACTCTCTATCGCCCCTGCAACCAGTGCCGGTGGGAGTGAAGTTGTAAAAATAAAACCAGGAGCATAGGACCTAATTGCATCAACTATGTTAGCTTTTGCAGATATATACCCCCCTACCAATCCATATCCCTTTGCTAGAGTTCCTTCTATAATATCCAAACGAGATAATTGGTTTTCTTTTTCAGCTATACCGCCACCATGGTTTCCATACAACCCTACCGCATGCACTTCGTCAATATAAGTTAGGGCATTGTATTCATCTGCTAAATCACATATTTCTTTAATTGGAGCAATATCTCCATCCATTGAATAAACAGATTCAAAAACAATAATTTTTGGAATATCTTCTCCTAATTCAGATAATTTTAACCGCAGATCAATCAAATCATTATGCTTAAATACAACTTTTCTAGCCCTACCATTTCTAATTCCTGCAATCATTGAAGCGTGATTATTTTCATCAGAGAGTATAACTAAACCAGGTATTAATTTTGAAAGTGTTGATAATGCAGCCTCATTAGCAACATATCCAGATGTAAAAAGTAACGAAGATTCTTTTTGATGAAGTAACGATAACTCTTTCTCTAATTCTACATGATAGTGCGTTGTACCAGATATATTTCTTGTTCCACCAGAACCAGCTCCCACTAAATACAAAGCTTTCTCGATTCCTTTGAGTACTTTTAAATTTTGCCCCATACCGAGATAGTCATTAGAGCACCATACTGTTATTTCTTTTTTATCTTTGCTGTTATGTAAAGTAGCTTTTGGAAAATTACCAGCCAAACGCGTGATATCAGCGAAAGTTCTATATCTTCCTTCAGCTTTTATTGAAGATAGAGCTAATTCTATTGCAGAATTATAATTGATAGCCATGTTAAAAAAATCCAATTAATATATAATTAATATAACTAATATCTCCTAACTAAAATTACAAACATTTTAATTATATTTAACAGATTTTCATCTTAATTAATTATTTAGAAACCATTAAATATTATCAAGCATCCAAACCAATCATATCCTTTTTATATATGTCCCTCCTAAAATGAACCAAACCACTCTTTTCAGCCCAGGCAGTTAAATAAGTTATGCGTATTTGCATCTGATCTTTAAGGGAAACATTTGCAGTGTTTTGTTTTTGTATAATGCTATTTAATTTTTCCATATCCCAATTATCTTGTTCGGCTAAGATCCAAATTATCAAATCATCAATGTTTTGTATTCTAACGCAACCAGAACTATTGGCACGTAAGTCATTATTAAATAATGATTTTTTTGGAGTATCATGTAAGTAAACAGAGTGCTTATTATCAAAATTTATTTTAACAAAACCCATTGCATTCTGATCTCCAGGGTCTTGTCTGAATTTATAAACTGCAGGTTCTTCGGAATTCCAGTTTAAATATTTAGGATCAACTTCTATTTGATAGCTATAATCCTGAAAAATACGTATATTATTATCTTTCAAATAATCAGAATCTGCTAAAACAGCTTTTATTACGTCTTTCTTTATTATACTTTTTGGAATATGCCAATAAGGATAAAAATTAAACTCATAAATATTGCTATATATCAACGGAGTGGGTCTATCAATTTTTCCTACAATAACTTTTGAAAGCAAATCAATCCTTCCATCTTTTATTGCAAATAATTCAGCGCTTGGTATATTTACAATTATATGCTTATCTTTTAGTTCTGATATGGAATTTAAAATTCTCCACTTATTTCTATCGAGCTGAGAAAGTCTTTTATCTACAGGGACATTCATCGCTTTGAGGGTTTCTGTATTAATTTCACCGTTAGCAATTAATCCATGTCTTTTCTGAAAGTGAATTAAACCGTATTTTAAGAATATATCAAAAACTGAATCTAAGCCAATTCCTTGGATCATGTCCCCTGTTATGCTTAACCTTTTTTTTATATCGGGTATACTTTTATGAGTATCACCAAATTCAAACGTCAAATTTGGATTAGTGTAAGGCCATTCTCCGTTATTTTTTATAGACTGATATTTTTTTATTGCAGATATTAATGATAAATATCCATCATGTGTCAAAAAAGATCTCGGGTAATCTGAGGAAATAGAATTACCAGAATCATAATCACTTTCCTCTAGTATATTGTTGTTATCTATAAAACTACTAAGAGCAGAATCTTCCGATAAGATTTTATTAAAATCTAGATCAAAATTAGGATTATCACTAGATCTGTTAATAGAATTAAAGAAACTACTTATCACACCTTCGTTTTCGTTTGCCAATAGTGGATTTATAAAAGAAAATAAAGATATTAAAATAAATAAGAATAATATAATTAAAAAATTTATTCTTTTCATACTATTAATTAGGAACATGTTTTTCACAAAAACTTTTAAGTGCGATTGTGTCATTGACAATATATTATATTATATTAACAAAACTTAAATATAATGATATACAATTCAAATTGCAATTATAATAAAAAAGATTAAAGATCGGGTTAATAATATATTTCATTTAGTACAGTAAACGCAAAGATGTAGTAACAATAAAATGACTTTTAATAATTCAATAAATAGCTTTAATAACTTCCCTCTTATTAGATTGAGAAGAAATCGTAAATTTGAATGGTCTAGAAATCTTATAAAAGAAAATAATCTTAGCGTTAATGATTTAATATTACCCCTATTTATAAAAGAAGGTAATAGTGAAAGTGAAAAAATTGAATCAATGCCAAATGTCTTTAGACACACGATCGATAAAGCAGTATTAATATGCAATCAAGCTTACGAATTAGGAATACCAGCTGTTGCTATATTTCCTGTCATTGAAGATAAGCTAAAATCAGAGGATGGAAAAGAATCTTATAATAAGGATAATCTTATATGTCGCTCAATTTCAGAAATCAAAAATAAAGTACCGAATATTGGAATTATAGCCGATATTGCTTTAGATCCCTTTACAACACATGGGCATGACGGACTGTTAATTAATGGTAAGATTGATAATGATAAAACAATTGATATACTTATTAAGCAATCAATAACCCAAGCCAGAGCAGGCTGTGATATTATAGCACCGTCAGATATGATGGATGGTAGAATAATATGCATAAGGAATGCTCTTGAAGAGGAAGGCTTTAAAGATACGCAAATAATGTCTTATGCAGCCAAATACGCATCAAGTTTTTATGGGCCATTTAGAGATGCCATACAATCATCTCAAAAACTATTAGGTAATAAAAAATCGTACCAAATGGACCCAGCAAATTCAAGAGAAGCAATTCAAGAGACAGCTCTAGATATTTCAGAAGGTGCTGACATGGTAATGGTTAAACCTGGCATGCCTTATCTTGATATAATCACAAAAATAAAGAATGAATTTAATATTCCAATTTTTGCATATCAAGTCTCTGGAGAATATTCTATGATGCGTGCAGCATCTGAAAATGGATGGCTTGACTTTAACGGAATTATGGAAGAATCATTAATTTCATTCAAAAGAGCAGGAGCAGATGGTATCTTAACATATTCGGCTTTAGAGATAGCGATCAAGTTAAATAATTCATAGAGAGAGAAAATGCAAAATTTAATAGAAGAAATTTTATTTAGTAATTTTATTGATGAAGCAACCGTATTCTTAATTTTTTTATTAATTTCTAGCTCGGTATTCTTAGCCTCCAGATACCTTAAAAATTATGCGCTTAAGAGGGTTACAGACAAAGATAGTAGCGTAGATAATATCGTTAGGGTAATATTTTCTCGAATAAAAAATCAATTCATTTTTATGATTTCTTTTTTATACCCATTATCATTATTTTATACAAATGATAGTATAACAGAATTAACGAGCTTACTTATACCTATACTTGCCTTCATGCAAGTTGCTTATGTACTTGATGGCTTAAGCAATTTAATTATAGATAAAAAAAATAATCTAAATCTAATTGACAAAGAACAAGTAAAAAATGCTGTTTCCCTGATTCATTTTGTGTCTAAGTCAATAATCTGGTCTATAGCAACTCTATTGTGCATTGATAATTTAGGGATTGATATAACAGCTTTAATAGCCGGTTTAGGTATAGGTGGCATAGCAATAGCTCTAGCTGCTCAAAACATACTAGGCGATTTATTTGCATCTCTAGCAATTGTTTTAGACAAACCTTTTGTCATTGGAGATTATATCGTAGTTAATGATGTAAAAGGAACTGTTGAACACATAGGCATAAAAACAACAAGAATAAGAGGCCTTTCTGGCGAAGAGCTTATATGCTCTAATGCAGACTTGCTATCTTCACGGGTTAGCAATTACAAAAGAATGAAAGAAAGAAGGATATTATTTACTATAGGAATAATATATGAAACCAAACATAAAACATTATTAAAAATACCTAAGATTCTTGAAGAAATAATTACTGATATTGAAAATGCAAAATTTGATCGAGCTCATTTCATAAATTTTGGCGACTCATCTCTTGATTTTGAAATTGTGTATTATGTTCAAATACCAGATTATGCAGAATATATGAATATTCAACAGCAAATAAATTTAGCAATTTTTAATAAGTTTGAAGAAATGAATATTGGTTTTGCTTATCCAACAAGAACACTACATATAACTAACCAATGACGATTATTTTATATTTCTCTTAGTGGTAAAACTTATCCGCCCCTTGAAATCTTTTGGCAGAACCTTGCCAGCTCTTGCTCTAGCTGACTTCCAATTAATAATATCTTTAATTATAAACTTTTTATTTTTTTCATTATACATTTGCAAGCCATTGCCATCATAAAAAGAAATACAATCCAAAATAAAACCATCCTTTAATTTTTGAAAAGTAATACCAGAGCCTTTAGTTGAAATCTTTATATCCTCCACAGGAAATACTATTAACTTATTATCATTATTTAATAGAGCGAAATAATCGCCATTTATTTCTTTTGCAGAAATTAAATGATCGTATGCCGATAATTCAAAAATTTGTTTCCCTTTTCTAGTAAATGAGATTAGTGATTTTTGATTTACTACCATCCCTTTTCCTAAATATGTGACTAAAAAGATATTCAAATCAATTTTTAGGACGAAGCTATTAATAATATTTTCTTCTTGTTTGATATCAAATAATAAGCGTATCGGCTCACCTGGGCCTTTTTCATTGTTAATTTTATTTACAGCTATAGTGTAAAAACGTCCATTATCAGAACACATTATAATTTTATCAGAAGAAAGTACTTCTAACATCGATTCGATATAATCGTCATTTTTAAGTGTAAAATTATCTTTATCAATACCATGGCCTTTATAAGATTTTATCCAGCCTCTATTTGATATAATTATAGTTATTTTTTCATTACTAGTATCACTTGAAAAATGTTCAAATTCTATAGCTGACTCAAAAGTAGTCCTTCTTTTTGACAATACAACCAACGAATCCTTAGTATTAAAAATATTTTTTATCTCTACCACTTGTTTCTGCAACACCTCTAACTGAAGGTTTTTTGATTTTAACAAGCGGACTAGTGAAGTTTTTCTCTTAAGAAGAGACTGATACTCCGATTGGATTTGAGCTTCCTCTAATTTTCTTAATGACCTTAATTTCATATCTAAAATCGCATCAGCTTGATTCGAGGTAAGGGAAAAAGTGGTTACTAATTCTTCTTTAGGATTATCCTCTTCTCTAACAATTCTAATAATTTCATCTAAATTTAAATAAGCAATAATATAACCTTGCAATAATTCCATTCTTAAATTGATCTTATTTAATCTGTAATTACTATGCCTATTTAACACAACCAATCTATGTTCAAGCCATTGTGAAATAGCAGATTTAAGATCAAGAACTTTTGGAATATTACCACTTTCCCCTTGCAGTACATTCATATTTAGCGAAAAGTTAACTTGTAAATCTGTTAAAGAAAACAACTCTTCCATTATCATCTCGGCCTGGATATTATTACTTCTAGGTTCTAGAATTATAGATAAATCCTCAGCTGAGTTATCCCTAATGTCAGTTAGAATAGAAATTTTTTTGGTTTGAATTAACTCTGCAATTTTCTCAATTAATTTAGATTTTTGTATGCCGTAGGGTATTTCAACAATCTCTATTAAAAACTTATTTTTGTCGGGTATTTTTTTCCACCTTGATCTTAGGCGAAACAGACCCTTACCTCGTTTATAAAATTCAACAATCTCATCAAAAGAGTTTGTGATGATACCGCCTGTAGCAAAATCCGGACCTTTGAATACATGCATGATTTCATCAACAGATATGTTTGGGTCTTTTAAAATGCACAATGCCGCATCACATAATTCTATTATATTATGCGATGGAATATTTGTTGCCATCCCAACGGCTATACCACTTGAACCATTAGCCAAAAGATTAGGAAAATTTGACGGCATTACAGCCGGTTCTTTTTCTTCGCCGTCGTAATTTTCTATCAGTTCGACAGTATCTTCATCAATAAATTCCATCAGCAATTCTGCGGTTTTGGTAATTCTTGATTCTGTATACCTCATTGCAGCGGCGTTATCACCATCAATATTCCCAAAATTTCCTTGGCCTTCAATTAATGGATATCGATGTGAAAAATCTTGTGCAAGTTTAACCAAGGCTTCGTAAACAGCCTGTTCACCGTGAGGATGATACTTGCCAATAACATCACCCACTATTCTTGCACATTTTTTAAAACCATTTTGAGGGTTTAATTTCAATTGTAACATCGCATAGAGAAGTCTTCTATGCACGGGCTTTAATCCATCTCTTACGTCAGGGAGCGCTCTATCTGTTATGGTTGAAATTGCGTAAGCTAAATACCTATCTCTTAACGCTTTTCTAAAATCAATTTTTGATTCGCTAATTACATCTATTGACAATTTATATAACCTTTTAAGTTAAGTGGCTATCTCTGACCATTGCAACTATTCTATCACGTGAATTCGGCATTTTTAAACCAAGGGGCTCATAAACATCTTTGTTAAGGAAGAAACCTGTTAATAAAAATCCATTAATAACATCTATCTTGCTGGGCTTTTTGTTGTCAATTAAAAAACTAGGTAGTTTTAGGAGCTTATCTTTATAAGGATTTCCAATTTCTTTTGAAACCGCTTTCCCAGACTTTGGAGAAACATATATCAAATTGTCTGTTTCCAAGGAAACAACACACTTTGATATATCTATACCAAAACCAAGTTCAGCTAGGAATCCCATCTCCCATTTAATAAGCAACTCTAACCAATCGTTATTACTGGACATAGAGTCCAATACAATAGATAAAGCCTTGTACAAACTTCCTACACTTTCTCTCTCAGGGAGTATGTTGGTATAAGCGACCAAAGTTTGCAAACCTACCAAAGCCAACTTGTTATTCATTATTTTTGCCGCTCGAGATTCTACAACATCAAAAGTAAAAGAACCGAGATGCTCTGATATTCTAGCCCTCCAATTAAGTTGTAACGTATTTCCTGCTTGTAAGGAGCCTTTTCTATATTGAGATCTTATGTCACGAACTATCCCTAAATGTCTACCGTGTTCTAAAGTTAAAACCTCTAGCAAACCTGATCTTTCACCATAATTTTTTAAAGATAACACAATTCCATTATCTTGCCACTCCATCGCACTCTCACATAAATTATTTTTTTATATATTCCAAGCCCATCGCATGATATCTTTCAGGATCACTTAGCCAATTTTTTCTAACTTTTATAAACAAAAATAAGTGAACCTTTACTCCTAAGAATTTTCCTATTTCATGGCGAGCCTGTATTGATATTTCTTTTATCTTCGCTCCACTTTGCCCCAAGAGAATTTTTCTCTGATTCTCAGTTTCAACAAAAATAATCTGATCTATTTTTATACTACGATCTTTTTTTTCTTCCCATGTTTCGTTTTCTACAGATAAGGAGTAAGGTATCTCTTGATGTATGTATTTGAATATAACTTCTCTTGTAAACTCAGATGCCAATTGTTTTACAGGAATATCGGTTAATTGATCCTCAGGGAAAAGCCATTCAGAAATAGGTATGTTAAGAGACAACCATTTAGTCAAAGGTTCTATTCCATTTTTTTTGACAGCAGATATCATAAAAATTTCTTTAAAAGAAATTTTATCTTTGTATAAATCAATTAAGAATAAAAGTTTTTCTTTATTAATTAAGTCAATCTTATTGATCACAAGTATTACTGGTATCTTTATATTTTTTAATTTTTCAATAACAAATAATATTTCATTATTAAGCCCTTTAGTGCAATCCACAATGAATAAAACCACATCAGCATCCTTTATGCCGTTCATAGCCGCAGAAACTATTGCCACTTCTAAATTCTTATTAGCTTGGAAAATCCCAGGAGTGTCTATAAATATAATTTGGGAGTGATTCTCAATTAATATACCCTTGACTGAAGTTCTTGTAGTTTGAACCTTGTGGGTTACTATCGATAATTTTTGACCAATTAAAGTGTTTAATAAAGTTGACTTACCCGCGTTAGGAGCGCCTACAATTGAAACAAAACCACTTCTTTTTTTAATTTCCACTAACAACTCCTTCACGTACAAGAAAATTTATTGCCGCATTTCTTTTGGCTTCTCTTTTAGAAGATCCTGTACCAATAGCTTTATCAAAATTTTTTACAACAACACTAATGGTAAAAGAAGGGTTATGCGAAGGCCCTGTTCTATCAATTTCAATATATTCAGGTAAACCAAGAGTTTGAGCCTGACACCATTCTTGTAACCTTGTTTTAGGATCAATCGGCACTTCCTGCTGATTGTTAATTAAGTCTTTCCAATGATTATTTATAAATTTTTTTATTTCATTTAGACCACCATCTATATATATAGCGCCAATTAGAGCCTCACAAGCATCTTCTAATATTGTGTCTTTATTTCTATGACCTAACTTCTCTTCACCAGATCCAAGTAATAAAAATTTTCCAAGATTTATTTTTTTTGCTACAACTACCAACGCTTCGCTGTTAACTAAATCAGAATATCTTCTCGAAAGCTCGCCTTCTGAAGCATATGGGTATCTTGTATATAAAATATCCGTTATCACAAACCCCAATACCTTATCACCCAAAAATTCCAACCTTTCATAGCTTGGAAAAGTTGTATTTGAAACACTTGAATGTGTAAGCGCATTTTTTAAATTATCTTGATCTATAAATGTATAATTTATAGAATTACTTATTAATTTATTATCAATTTTTCTGATCATTTTATCTTCATTAATATTCTATTCCACCTTATCATCGATGGCCATTGCCATACCTTCCAAATGGATTCTTCCTTGTTAATAGAAAAAAATAGTATTTCAGCTTTTCCTACAAGATTTTTATAAGGAACATAGCCGACTTGTGACATAAATCTAGAATCCAATGAATTATCCCGATTGTCACCCATCATAAAATAATGACCTTCTGGAACGGTATATAATTGTGTATTATCACCCCTAGAATTTGGAATAATATCAATTATATTATGAGTATTTTTACCTATATACTCTTCGTATTTTGGCACAATTACATTAACCCCAGTACGATCGGTATATGTAAAATTATTACTCTTTTCTAATCTGAGCTTCTTTCCATTAAGTATTAATTTTCCATTTATTACCTGTATCTCATCACCAGGCAAACCAACTATTCTTTTTATATAATCAACCTTAGTATTGGAAGGCAGTCTAAATACAGCAATATCACCTCTTTTTGGATATTTTGAAAAAATTCTTTTTTTAATTATTTTAGGGTTAAATGGAATTGAATAATCGCTATATCCGTATGAATATTTTGATACAAATAGATAATCTCCTACCAATAAAGTTGGTATCATTGAACCAGATGGTATTGTAAATGGTTGGAATAAAATAGTTCGTATAACCATTGCAAATAAAAATGCCCAAAATATCATTTTTATGTTACCAATCAATGTATTCTTTTCTTTTATCATTTCACTTTCTCAAAAATTATCTTTATCTGGAATAGCATATATTATTAAAGTAGCATAAGCATAAGGATACTCATCGGTTAGGCTAAGATGCATGTTGTGCTGCATACCCTCTGGTGTTATATTTTTAAGCCTTACCGCAGCTCCACCAGTTAAATTTAAAGTTGGCTTACCAGAGCTATCATTTCCAACTTCAATATCAGACCAATAAACACCTGCACGAAAACCTGTTCCCAAAGCCTTTGAACAAGCTTCTTTTGCAGCATATCTTTTTGAATAAGACTCAATACGTAACATTCTAGATTCGCATTTTATTTCTTCATTTGCGGTATAGATTCTATTAATAAATCTATCCCCAAACCTACTTAGAGTATGCTCAATTCTTCTGATATCAATTAAATCAGTCCCAATGCCTATGATCATTTTAAACCCGTATTATTTATATCCATGTTAATCAAAGAAATTACCGTGAACTGTTAATATTGGACTTCATCTTCCTAATGACGGAGTCTAATCCTGAAAAAATTGATTCACCAATAATAAAATGGCCTATATTTAATTCTTGTAAATATTCAATTTTAGCAATTTTTAAAGCACTTTTATAATTTAAACCATGCCCAGCATGCACTTCTAAATTTAAAGAGTCAGCATATCTAGCTGATTCCTCAAGACGAAGATATTCATCATCTAATTTACTATCATTCTTATTTACTAAGCTTGCAAATTCACCGGTATGCAACTCTATTATATCTGCATTTAATTTACTGGCCAGATCAATTTGATGTATATCTGGATCTATAAATAATGAAACTTTAATATTACTATTTTTTAGTTTTTCTATACATTTGCTTATAAAACTAGTATTTTTTTGTAAATTAAGGCCGCCTTCAGTTGTTAATTCTTGTCTTTTTTCTGGAACTAAACAACAAGCATTTGGCCTATGACTTAAAGCTATTCTTACCATTTCATCAGTAGGTGCCATCTCCAGATTTAAAGGTAATTCTATAGATTCTATTAGACGCTTAATATCTCTATCACTCATATGCCTTCTATCCTCACGTAAATGCGCTGTGATTCCATCGGCACCAGCTTCATAGGCATACTTTGCAGCTAAAATGGGGTCTGGATAATGCCCACCACGAGCATTCCTCAAAGTAGCAACATGATCAATATTCACACCTAATCTTAAGTAATTCATGTAATCTTTCTACTTCCAGGTTTTGTAATGGGAATTAAGGAAAGCCAATCCGGTACACTATTGGCCTCATAGGTTTCTATATAGATTTCTGCAAGAGAGGCGATAGATAAACCAATCTCAGCTGTACCCATTGATCGATCAATTAAACAACCAGCTCCAATTACTTCCCCGCCATGTTCTTTAATAGCAGCTATACACTCATTAGATGACATTCCAGTAGTTATTATATCTTCAATCATTAAACACTTAAAACCTTTTTTTATTTCAAATCCACGTCGCAATTCAAATCGCCCATTAACCCTTTCAAAAAATACTGAAGGCAAATTTAATTGCCTAGCTACTTCATAGCCAACTAACACTCCTCCCATAGCAGGAGAAACAACGAGGTCAACGCTTGTTTTTATATTATTCATAATGATTTTAGCCAGTTCTTTGCATAATTTTTCAGCCCTATAATGGTCCATCATAACTCTTGCACATTGAATATATTGCGCACTATGAAGACCAGAGCTTAATTCAAAATGCCCCTCTAACAATGCACCGGCTTCTATAAATTCATTTATTATTTCCTCTTTATTCACTTTTCGTCTCCTAATTTTAGTCAGCAATTCTTTTAACTCTGTGTATAACTGATAATTTTCTTAAAGCACTAATAATTTTATTTAAATGAGATAAATTCCATACTCCAATATCAATATCTAATTTGTAGAAATCTTTTGATCTAGTTGCAAGAATAAGATTTTCTATATTGGCATTATTAAAACCAATAACTTGAGATATTTTTGCTAACGCTCCAACCTCATTAGCACAATCAACGATAATCCTGCCAGAAAATCTTTCTTTCTTTTCTGCGTCCACATCCCAAGTGAGATCAATCCAATTTTCTAACTTATCATTAAATATTTGAGATTTCTTTGAATACTTAGAGTGTATTGTGATACCTTCACCGGGCACAAGAATTCCAAAAATATGATCGCCTGGAACAATCCGACTATTGTCTGAAAACTTAACAGGCAAATCACTATCAATCCCTCTTATTGGTAATGAGTGTTTATATGTGTTTTTCTTTATAATGCTGAGTTTATTTGTAATTTTTTCTTTATCAAGATTTAAAGCTTTGAGAAGCAAATCATTGTTGATTTCACCTCTACCAATTTTGGCATTCAAATCTTCAATTGAATTCATACCGAATTTTGAGCAAACGCTATTCATATCGATGTTTTTATTATCCATACTGTACTTCAATAAAAGGCGATCTATTATTTGACTACCTAATTTTGAGTATTGGTTGTGTATTTTTTCTTTATTAATTCTTCTGATAGAGCTTTTAGCCTTACCAGTTATAGCCACTTTCTCCCAGGCGGATGGCGGATGGCGTTTATCATCGCATATAATTAGAATTTCATCCCCATTAATAATCTCTGTGGTCAAAGGAGATTTAATTCCGTTTATTCTACACCCTTTGCATTTATCGCCAATATCTGTATGAACAGAATAAGCAAAATCAATTGGTGTCGCGCCCCTTGGTAAAGTAACAATCCTCCCTTTTGGAGTAAAACAAAATACTTGATCTTCAAATAATTCTAACTTTGTATTTTCAAAAAATTCTTCTGGACTATCTTCATCTTCTAACATTTCCAACAAATTATAAAGCCATTTATAAGCTCTTGTGTCTTTTGCTTTCACTACAACAGTTCCAGATATATTGTCTTTATACAGAGTATGTGATGCAAGACCTCTCTCAGCTACCTCTTGCATCTCTTTACTTCTAACTTGTAATTCTATTCTTTGATTATTGGGGCCAATTAGAGTGGTGTGTATGGACCTGTAATCATTCTGCTTTGGAGTTGATATGTAATCCTTAAATCTACCCGGCACAGCTCTCCATTCTTGGTGAACAATACCTACCACTTTATAACAATCTCTAACATTATTAGTAATAACTCTGAAACCGTATACATCTGATAATTGTTCTAGCGATATCGATTTTCTTTCAATTTTTTGCCATATTGAATATGGCTTTTTTTCTCGACCATCAATTTTTACAAGAATTCCTTCACTTTTAATCTTCTCAAATAACTCTTTTTCAATTTCCTTTAAAATTTCACTGGATTTATCAGTCAGCAGAGAAAGTCTATTTAGTATCAAGGATCTGGCTTCCGGATTAATTACTTCAAAACATAAATCTTCTAATTCTTCTCTCATGGACTGTATGCCCATTCGACCTGCTAATGGGGCATAAATATCCATTGTTTCTTTGGCTATTCTACTCTTTTTATCATCAGGAAGACAATTGATAGTCCTCATATTATGCAGCCTATCTGCAAGCTTGATCATTAAGACTCTAACATCATCTGATATTGCTAATAAAAGTCTTCTAAAATTCTCGGCCTGTTCGGTTTCTTTAGAAATTAAATTTAATTTACCTATTTTAGTTAAACCAGAAACTAAACCAGCAATCTCTTCTCCAAATATATCTTTTATTTCAGATAATGTAGCGGTAGTATCTTCAACTGTATCATGCAAAAGCGCTGTTGCAATGGTTGCGTCATCAAGTTTAAACTCAGTTAATATTGCAGCCACTTCTAAAGGATGAGAAAAGTAAAGATCACCAGAATCTCTTTTTTGAGAACCGTGAGCTTTCATTGCGTATACATAAGCTTTATTTAATAATAGTTCGTTTGCGTCAGCATCATATGAAAGTACTTTTTCAATAAGCTCGTATTGCCGCATCATTATTAATACTCTATTCTAATTGATTTACATAAAATCACTTGAATAAATTATATTATAAATTGTTTTAAATTAATAGTATTAACGTGACTTAGAATTATTCTCTGAAGCAGCAAGTTTTTCTAGTCCTCTTAAAAGCTCTTCTTCTGACATTCTCTCCGATTCTACTGCATCGACTATAGTCGTATCATCGCTAAAAATTGGATTAATCGCTTCTATTATTGGAGCTGTATCATCTTCAGGTTCGTCGACTTCAACATATTTCTGTAATGAGTGTACTAACTCCTCCCTAAGATCTTCTGGAGATACTTCGCTATCAGCAATTTCTCTAAGGGCTACAACAGGATTTTTATCATTATCTCTAGTAACTGTAATTTCCGATCCAGTAGATATCATTCTCGATCTATGGCTTGCAATTAAAACTAAATCAAAACGATTTGCAACTTTATCTATACAATCTTCAACAGTTACTCTAGCCATATAATTCTCCTAAGATATGTTATCTACTCATTCTAATAAAAGTTTTTTACATAAGAATCAATAGGTAATGTTATTATATTTTAGAATTAAACCCTATAATTCTATTAATTAAGCCATAATAAGTTATTATTATGGCTTAATTAACGATTAATGCTGAATATACAAAATCATGGAAACTCTAAGACCAACAAAAAACTGCAAATTATGTATCCGTTTATATGACTTCAGATCTGATAATAAAAAAAAATATCCGTCTTATTATAATGGAGCGATTCCTATTTACGGAGATAGAAATGCTGAATTATTAATTATTGGACTAGCCCCCGGATTAAAAGGTGCGAACAACTCAGGAAGGCCCTTCACCGGAGATTATGCTGGAGAAATTCTTTATCACACTCTTGCAAAATATAATTATCTATATGGAGAATATAATAAAAATGACTTAAAAAAATTTTCATTAAAGAATTGTGCAATAACAAATGCAGTAAAATGCGTCCCTCCGAATAATAAGCCTAATGCAAATGAAATAAACAATTGCCAAAGATTTTTGCTTAACGATCTAGCTAGTTTAAAAAATATTAAAGCTGTTCTAACTTTAGGTAGAATTGCCCATAATAGCTTAATAAAAATTCTAAATTTAAAAATATCTGAATACCCATTTAAGCATAATACTGAACATAAATTAAATAATTTAAAACTATTTAATTCGTACCATTGTTCAAGATATAACATTAATACAAAAAGACTAACCTTGGAGATGTTTGAAGATGTTTTTGAAAATATTGATTATTTTATAAAAAATACTTAATTCAACTGTTTTAATAGTCTTTGCTTATCCCTTTGCCAACTTCTATTTTTTTCAGTTTCTCGTTTATCATGTATTTTTTTACCCTTAGCGGTAGCTAATTCTATTTTAACCAAACCCTTACCATTAAAATACACCTTCAAAGGGACCAAGGTTAGACCCTGTTGATACGATAAACCTATTAATTTAGAAATTTCCCTTTTATGTAATAATAATTTTTTTGGTCTTCTTGGGCGATGAGTCTCTCTTCCTGCATTATCATATTCTTCAATATAAAAATTAAATAAATAAATATCACCAGATTCTTCACCTGCGTGGGCTTCGTTAATACTGACCTTGCCTAACCTTAAAGATTTAACTTCAGGTCCAGTCAGCATAATTCCAGCTTCAATAGTTGAGAGTATTTCATAGTTAAACCTAGCTTTTCGATTTTGTGCTATCAAATTATCTTTGGTATGTATATTTTTTCGACTTGCCATTAAAATTCTAGCCTATGAGTTCTGCATGCTCCATAGCTTTTCGAACAATTTGTTTTGTCTCTTCTGAAACTTCGACTAAAGGTAATCTAACCTTGCTTTCGCAACGACCCAATAAACTTAAGGCGTATTTAATTGGTGATGGACTAGTTTCAATGAATAAAGCTTCGTGTAGAGGGGTTAGCATATCCTGATACTTTAGCGCCAATTCATAATCACCATTCATACACGATTCTTGAAATTTAGCGCACAATGACGGCGCGATATTGGCTGTGACTGAAATACAACCGTGGCCACCATGTGACATAACACCTAAAGCAGTCATATCCTCTCCAGAAAATTGTAAAAAATTATTACCCAATGCTTTTCTTTGTCTACTTATCCTACCCACATCTCCGGTTGCATCTTTTATCCCGATAATATTTTTTAATTTATATAACTTAGAAATTGTTTCAATAGACATATCTATTACACATCTGCCAGGAATATTATAAATGATTATAGGGATATCTGAAGAATCATTTAGAGCTTTAAAATGTTCGTATAAACCAACCTGATTTGGTTTATTATAATAAGGAGTAACAACTAAACCCGCATCCGCACCAATATCGCTAGCAAACTTCAAAAAATCAATTGCTTCGCTAGTATTATTAGACCCAGCGCCAGCAATAACTGGAACACGATTAGAACTTTCATCTACGCAAATACTAACCGCTCTCTTGTGCTCGTCATGACTTAAAGTCGGCGACTCACCCGTTGTGCCAACAGGTACCAAACCATGACTTCCCTGATCGATTTGCCAATTAATCAAGTTTCTATAATTATCCTCATCAATTGTATTGTTTGTAAATGGAGTTACTAAAGCAGTAATTGATCCTTTAAACATTGGAATAACCTCATAAATAATATTAAGAACAAATAATAACAATAAAAATCTATATATACAATTTAATATCAAATATTATAAAATACATTATTATAAATAATTTATAAAATCATTTTTATTAGAATTATTAAATCATGCAAAAGCTTTATAAATTTTCTAAATATTTACATTTTTTGATAGTGGTATTTATTTTTTTCAATACAACTATAGCGGAATCCAGAGACTTAAATGGTCCAATTAAAAAACCAGAAAAATATAATATAGATAATGAAAAAAAACTACCAATCATAAAAGACAACAACATAAGAATTCTAAATGAATTTTCTATAGAAGATTATAATAATTATATCAATAATATAGGTATCTACTCAATACATAATTCAGAAAATGCTAATAAATTTAATTTAAATAACATAAACATCTATAGCAAAATAGTAACAGAAAAAACATTCAATTGGTTATATCTAAGATCTGAAAAGTCTAATCCCTTGATTAATGAAATGATTTATTTTATCGAGAATAATCCTGACTGGCCAGATATTAACAAAATACAAATAAAAATTGAAAAAAAAATATTTACCAAGAAGCCTTCTAAAGAATTTACTATAAATTATTTTAAAAAATTTCCCCCCATATCCTCATACGGCCATATTATGCTTTCTGTCGCACATTTTGATCAAGGAAACTATAGGCTAGGAAAAGAGCTTTATAAACACGCATGGCATAAAATGAAAATGTCAGAAGAAGTAGAGGATTTCTTTTTAAAGTATTGTAATATATGTATCAATGATGAGGATTTGGTATTTAGATTTGACAGAATGTATTATCTTAATCAGAAAGATGATCTACTTAGAGTGGCAAATAAATTAAACTCTGATTATACCTTAATTGGAAATTTTTTAAATAAAGTAACTAATAATGAAATATTAAATAACAGACATTTAAATGAAATTTCAAAGAAATTTAATAATAATTCAACGTTCCTTGTAGGAAAAATTAAATATCTTATTCAAAACAATAACTACGAAGACGCGTCAAAACTCCTTTTAACAAGTATGAATTCAGATATCGTAATAAAAAATCCAGTACTTTGGGGAGTTCAACAAGAATTAATAGCAAAGAAATTCATAAGCCAAGACAGATATACTGAGGCATATATAATTCTTAATTTACATCAATTATCATCAGGCCAAATATACGATAGTATTGAATTTCTATCAGGTTGGTTAGCTTTAAAAAAACTTAAAAAAACAAAAGCTTCTCTTAGCCATTTCCAAAATTTAAACAATAACACGCAAGATGATAGCACCCTCGCTAAATCAGAATATTGGCTTGGCATGGCATACAAAGAACTTCAGATAAATGAAAATTACAATAAACATATTAAAAATTCTTCTGCATACCCTTTTACTTTTTATGGACAGCTATCAATTAATTTGCTTAATCAAAAAAATCCTTATGAAAACTATCGAAAAAAAATTAACGATGGGTTGTCAAATAATATTACTATAGAAAAAAATGAACTTTTTATTGCAGCAAAATTATTAGTTGCCGCTAATAAACCTTATATGGGCAGTAAATTCTTATATAAATTATCTGAATTATCTGAAAACCCTAATGAAAAAGATGCTTTATCAAGATACGCGAATATTGTTAATTTACCTCAGACTTCAATAAGGATAGCAAAAAAACAAGACATCTACTCTAATTCTAACCTAATAAATTTATACCCTATTAATGATTTTCCTAAATTAGTAGAGAATTCAAATAACAAAGATGGCGATGCAATTGTCTACTCAATCATCAGGCAAGAGAGTGAATTTGAAAGCAAAGCCATTAGCTATTCTGGCGCTATTGGATTAATGCAAATTATGCCAAGTACAGGAAAAATGCTAGCGAAACAAGAAAAAATAGAATATTCACAAAACAAACTTCAAGAAGATCCTTTCTATAATGTACAATTAGGATCAAGATATATTTCAGATCTCATAAAACAATTTGATGGTTCTTATATTTTGGCAATCTCCTCTTACAATGCCGGCCCTAATAGAGTTAAAAAATGGATTAAAACAAATGGCGACCCGAGAGAAGAAAAAATAGATAATATTGACTGGATTGAGATGATTCCATACAAAGAAACAAGGTCTTATGTTAAGAAAGTACTATCAAATATGCAAATTTATAGAATTCTTTTAAACCCAGAAATAAGTGATATTAGATTAATTGACGATTTAAAAAAATCTAGTATATAAACATTTTAAATATATTTATTCAATTAATACTACTGATCAATTGTAAATTTTATTTTTTAGTATTAATAGTATATATAATTACCAGAAGATTGATTTGGAGAGGTGGCCGAGTGGCTGAAGGCGCTCCCCTGCTAAGGGAGTATGCGAGAGATCGTATCGTGGGTTCGAATCCCACCCTCTCCGCCAGAAATAACTATCTTTATCAAATGTAAAGATCATATTCATGCAAAGAAGAATGTCTAAAAAAGATAGCTTGCTATTTAATACCAATTTCATGAGATATCTCGCAATACGATGGTTTAATAGTTTTGCGGTACAAGCTATTAATCTTACGGTTGGTTGGCAAATATATAATTTAACTGGAAATCCATTAGATTTAGGTTTAATTGGCTTAGCACAATTTGCTCCAATATTCTTATTGATATTACCAGCAGGTTTGATTGCCGACAAATATAATAGAAAAAATGTTACAATTTTAACAAATATAATCCATGTTTTTGTTGCAGCATATTTGCTTTATTATTCCTTTTCTGAAATGACCACAATTTATCCGGTTTTATTTATTTTGTGTATTCATGGAATTGCAAGAGCAATATATCAACCTAGCATGTCCTCAATTCTTCCAAATATAGTAAGCGTCGATCTTTTTCCGAGGGCTGTATCATATTATTCGTCAGTTTCAAAGCTAGGACATCTTGCGGGCCCTGTTATAGCAGGAATCCTAATAGCCTATATTGATAATTGGGTTTACTTGGTTGCTTCAATTAGTTTCTTTATATCAGTAATTTTTGGATTTTTATTACAAAATCCAAAAACTGCTACAAATTTAAAAAAAATAACTATCAAAATATTATTTGGTGGTTTTGCATATGTTTGGAAAACCAAAATTGTTTTAGGTACTATCACTATAGATCTAGCTGCAGTTCTGTTTAGTGGAATAATGGGAATGTTACCAGTATTTGCAGTCGATATACTTAAAATTGGACCAGAGGGTCTAGGAATGCTTCGTTCGATGCCAGCTGTTGGTGGTGTTGTTACAGGTATACTTTTAACGCAACTTCCTCCAATCAAAAATGCCGGAAAGATATTAATATATTCAACTATCGTTTTTGGCGTAGCTACCATAATTTTTTCATTATCAACAATACTTTGGTTATCTTTAATTATGTTAGTAATATATGGTGCAGCAGATATGGTAAGTGTTAATATACGGAATTCTATTGTACCTATCATTACACCCGATAACATGAGAGGGAGAGTCGGAGCGGTTCACTCTCTTGCAACCAATGCCTCTAATGAGATTGGTGACTTTAGAGCGGGTCTAACTGCAAGTTTTATTGGAACTGTTCCTGCTATATTTATTGGAGGAGTTGTAACTATAACACTTTCAGCGATGTGGTGGTTTTTATTTCCAGATCTAAAAAACATTAAAAATATAAGAGAACTTGAAAAAAAATAAAACTATTTATTGGAACATATGTATGAAAACTAAAATTAGCAAAAGCATTCTATTAAATACAAATCTTATTAAATACATTTCATTACGCTGGTTTAATTCTTTTGCAATTCAAATAATAACTCTTAGCGTTGGTTGGCAAGTCTATACTGCTACAAAAGATCCTCTTGCGCTTGGATTAATAGGACTTGCTCAATTTGCACCAATATTCTTCTTAATTTTACCAGCAGGTGTAATTGCAGATAAATATAACAGAAAAAATATATTAATAATTTGTAATTTACTGCAGATCATGGTTGCTGGATTTTTTTTATATTACACAGTATTTGGATTTGATAAAATATCAATTTTGCCCATATATCTGCTATTAATCATCCATGGAGCTGCAAGGGCTTTTTATGAACCAAATATTTTTGCAATATTACCTAATATTGTTAAACCAGAAATGTTCCCAAGATCAGTTACTTATGTAAATTTTTTTAATGAATTTGGATCATTGATAGGGCCTATTGTTGCTGGTCTATTGATAGCTATTATTGGTGGATGGGTTTATTTAATTGCCTTATTAAGTTTTTTAATTGCAACAATTAGTGCCTTCTTACTACCTGCGATAAATAATAGAGACACAAATATAAAAAGAATTACATTAAAAATAGTTCTGAGCGGCTTTGTTTATGTTTGGAAAACTAAAATCATTTTAGGAACTATGACAATAGATTTACTGGCGGTTTTATTTAGCACTATTATGGGAATGCTTCCAATTTTTGCGAGCGATATTCTTGAAATTGGTCCAGAGGGGCTTGGATTATTGCGAGCAACACCTTCAATGGGTGGGATTTTAGCATCGATGCTTTTAACTCAACTACCACAAATAAAAAATGCAGGAAAAATGTTGATATATTCAACAATCGTTTTTGGAGTGGCCACAGCAATTTTTGCATATTCAACAATATTATGGCTATCCTTAACTATGTTAATAGTATACGGAGCTGCAGATATGGTTAGTAAAAATATCAGACATATAATGATTCCTACCATTACACCTGACAACATGAGAGGAAGAGTTATGTCAGTGCATTCTGTAACAACCGAAGCATCGGAAGAGGTAGGTGATTTTAGGGCTGGACTCATGGCTAGTTTTATCGAAACAGAGCTAGCAATTTTTATCGGAGGTGTATTTACAGTAGGATTTTCAATTATTTGGTGGTTTTTATTTCCAGAACTAAAAAATGTTAAATATATAAAAGATATCAAGAAAGAATGATCATTTTTAATTTTCTTTTTCTACTTTCAAGACTTCGTTTAAAGTGATAATAAATTCTTCTTTGTTTAATTTGTTTAGATGAAACTGAAAACCAACTCTCCCTAACAAAGATTCTTTTGTTGTTTTATTTTCAAAAGTTACCCAAGCTCCATCTCCATCATCTATATCGTTATAGAGTGATAGTAATATTGTATCATTATCACTAGTTAATATTTCAACAGAAGTATCTACAAGACTTTTATCTACAGATTTCTCTTTTCTAATATCATCAAATTCTACCCACAAAGATCGTGTTACAACACTTTTCAAACCAATAGGTGTCCTTGTATCAGCTTTTAATTCAAAATCCTGAAGTTCAATAATGTTATTATTAGAAACACTCCTTCCAAAAATTAATGGAGTTCTTTGGCCTCTTTTCACCTGCATATTTACAAGATCTTCTGCTTGTAGATCAATTAATCTAGTATCTATCCAATCAGATAAACCATCTGAAATCTTTAAGTCACTATGTACAAGCCAAGTTTGGTTGCTATCAACATCTCTAATATAAACCCCATTTCGACCCTTAGCCAATACATTAGGTCTAGTTTTACCAATCACAACAGAAACAACTAAATTATTATTAGAGTCTAATAACTCTAATAGATAAGATTTTGATTCTGGTAAACTCGGATCCTCAAGCCTTAATCTATCAAAAAGATCTGGTCTTCTTGTTTTAGCTTCTACCTTCGCCATATTTGAAATAGCTGTTAAATTAGCCTTTACTTTCTTTAAATTTGCTTCAAAATTATTATTTTCAGTTAACAGCCAACTGTCATCTTCTTTTTTTAAAATTGTTGATTTACCGCTTTGTTGTATTTTTATCTCACTAATATCATCTAACTTTTGTGACAAGTTTGTAAAATAGAGCGCACCAGAAACATCGTCTTTAATCCAACGAGATGATATAGAACTAGTTATCCCAGATATAATTATCAAAAAAATTGCTATTATTGATAATATACCAAAAAATCTTGGCGACATTTTTTATACTCCCAATCTTATCTTGCTTTTGCAGACCTATATCTACGTATTATAAAATATAAAAAACCGAATGAACAAAATAATATCGGCACACCAGCAATGTTAACTACTTTTATAATTAAATTAACACGATTTATATCTTCTCTTAAGTTCAACTTAACATCACGAAGTTCTTGCTGGACATCTTTTGCTTTTTGTCTAAAATTTTTAAATAAATCTAAATCTTCTTCACCTAAAACAACTGTACCACCAGCATTACTCTCTAAGCTCATCATTCTATCTTCAAGGACCTTTAATTCACCAGCTAACAATCTTTCTTTTTCTCTAAATAATTTTTCAGACTCAAGCTCAAGCTCGTTTATTAAAACAAAAGGTTTTTCAACAATACCTCTTGCCCTTAAAGATGCCAACGAGGATGCCCCACTAAGATTCTCCATTGCATTAATTACGAAGGCTGCATTATTTGCAAAAGGCGTAAGCAACTCTTCGCCAAAATAATCTTTAACATTTACCCAAAATTGATCTTCTAAAAAATCAACATCAGCTACTAATATTACATTTATAACACCATCTTGAATATGATTAGCATTATTAATACCAAGTTTAACTTTTCTATTTAATTCTTTGTACAAAGATTCTGCCTGACCCTCAATACGAACCGCTAAGTTATAATTTATACCCGAAGGTTTAAAATCTTGTAGTAACTTATTTAAATCAGGGCGTGATTTAACATTCTCTTTGTCAATTTTCATTGATTGCTTACTTGTTGCAAAAAGGTTTTTTATATTTAAATTACTGTCAGATGAAATATCAATAATACCAGAGGTAGTTAGATTAATAACATCGATACCACCAACAACAACATCATCAGGGTTAATATTTTCAGTAGTAAGGCCAAGTAAAGCTACGTAATTATTGTATACTCTTTCCCCACGGTCGCCGACTTGAGCCGGTCTTGCCAGTTTAATATCACCTGCAACATAATCTTTAGGTATGGACACACCCCATTTGCTTAATAATAAATCAATTTTTTTATCGTATCCAATTCCTGCAGCAACGGTAGTGGCAGGGTCTAGTGCGATAAGTATTTCGCCTCCATTCAATGCATATTGGTCTATAGCATAGAGAGTTTCTTCAGTTAAATTTAATGGCTGAACAATGAAAAGTACATCTATATTATCTGGAATTTTTTCAAGTTTAGCATTGTTTTCTCTATAATCTATAAGGGTTTCAATATCAAAAAATTCTCTTATTTGACCCATTATCTTCCAAGGCGGAGTTGCCCCACCTTGTGAGTCGATGACACCATCAATTCCTAAACCTGATATAAAACCAACAACAGGTTTGTTATAATTTGCTAAACTAAAGATTCTTGAAGTAATATCATATTCTAGAAATTGATCTCTATCCAAATCCATAAAAGGCATTACCTCAATATCATCAATAATATTATTCGCAACCAGGCCAAAGTAACCATATTCTCCATGTTCATTTAAGGGAATGCCTCTAATATAATCAGCTATTGCTCTTTCTTCCATCTCAGAATATGGTTCAGGATTATAAAAAGAAACAATAAGCTTTCCTCCTGATATTTCTTGATACCTTTTTAATAGAGTTCTTAACCTCTCGTAATACAATTTAAATGGAGGATAGTTTTCGCCTAATTTTTGAGAATAATAAACCTTAATTTTTATTGGCTCATCGATAGATTTTAATGTTTCAATAGTACCGTCAGCAATTGTATAGAGTTTTTCTTGAGTTAAATCTATCCTTTGAGAACTTAAATAAGTTCCTACCAAAGAATTTAAACTTATAACAATAATAATTGCACTAATTATTGCGCCCCAAATATAAATTGATTTATTAAACATACTTTTCATAATCTACGCCAATATCTATTTTGCTTTTTTTAAATTTATTACCACTACATTGATAAATAACCAAAAAACTATTGTGGTAATATAAAAAACAATAGCTCTTGCATCAATTATACCTTTTGTGAATTCTTCAAAATAATCAAGAGAACTCATAGTATCTACTGCTAATAAAATGTAGCTCGGCATCCATCCTTCAAGCGCTTGTGTAACCGTTTCAAGCCCACTCATAACGAATACAAAACAAGCAGCTGTGCTAACTACGAATGCAATAACTTGATTTTTTGTCATAGCAGATAACGCGGATCCAATGGCTAAAAATTGACCAGCTAATAACCAACTTCCTAGATAACTTGAAACTACAACACCATTATCCGGATTACCTAATATATTAATAGTAACCCATATTGGAAAAGTAAGAATAAGCGCAACTGCTATCATTAACCAAGCTGCAATAAATTTTCCAATAACCGCTTCCAGCGATGTAATTGGCAGAGTCATTAAAAGTTCTATCGATCCTGTTTTTCTTTCTTCAGCCCATAGCCTCATTGAAATTGAAGGTACTAATAAAACCAATAACCACGGGTGACTTTCAAAGAAGGGCGCAAGGTCTGCCTGTCCTCTTTCAATAAAAGCTCCTAAATAAAATGTAAAAGCAGCAGTAAGGCCACAAAAAATAGAGATAAAGATATAAGCAAGAGGTGTAGAGAAATACGCTTTCGCTTCTCTCTTAGCAATTATAACTATATTATTCATTTGAAATTCCAATTTCATTTGTAGTGAGCTTTCTAAAAGCATCATCAAGTCTTACTTGGTCAACCGAGATGTCGCTGATTGGCAATTTATTATCCGCAATAACCTTTGCAACATCTGTAATAATTATCATATTTTCTTTTGGTAGAACCTTAAGATTAACATTGTGCTGGGTTTCTTCGTGAACTTCAATTTTACTTATTGACGACAATGTTAACAATAATCTTTTGCAGTTTTCTAGATCTTCAGGTCTTAGCTTTATATTCACAGCATTATGGTTTGCTAACTTAGATCTTAAGTCTTTTGCGGAACCATTTAATACAACATTACCTTTGTTAATAAGAATAACACCGGAACACACAGCATCGACCTCTTCTAATATATGAGTTGACACAATAACAGCCGTATCTCTAGATATTTCAGTTATTAATTGCCTAACGTGATGTTTCTGATTAGGGTCGAGTCCGTCGGTAGGTTCGTCTAAAATTAGTACCTTTGGCTCATGCATTATAGCCTGAGAGAGACCTACTCTTCTTTTAAAACCCTTAGAAAGAGTATCTATTTGTTGATTCAATACATGTTTGATTTGAGCTCTGTCAATTGCCTTACTTATTTTCAAACTTCTCTCTTTGCCGCTTAATCTTCTCACATCCGCAATAAAGTTTAAAAAACCAATAGTAGTCATCTCTCCATAAGCAGGAGCTCCTTCGGGTAAATATCCAATCAATTTTTTTGCTTCTTTTGGATGTTTATTCATTGAAATACCACAAATATGAGATGTGCCCATATCAGGAGTTAAAAAACCTGTAGCCATTTTCATTGTTGTAGACTTACCAGAACCATTGGGCCCTATAAATCCTAGAATATCTCCTTTATCTACTGTCATAGATATACCGTTCACAGCAACAATATTTCCAAAAGATTTTCTTAAATTATCTAAAACAATAAAATTCGCCATAATTACTTTACTTCTATTCTGCTTGTTAAGATTAACAATTTATGTATTTATATGGTTAAGATATTATGAATAGCTTGTACATAATATAAACCAAAGTATTTAAAATAGTAAATTTAGCTCAACACCCTTTAAAGATAGGTTTTCTTTTTTGCATAAAAGCTTCCCTGCCTTCTTTGTAATCCTCACTGTCAAAACATTCTTTTACCATGGTATCTAATTTTATAAAATTTCTTTCCGCGTCTTCTTTGCTAATCTGAGAAATTGTTTCCTTAGCTGTCATTATAGTAAGCGGAGCATTTTGAGATATTTTTTGTGCCAACTCTATTGTTGCATCTTCAAGATCTTTATTTTTAACAACCTTATTGACCAATCCAATTTCTAAGGCTTTTGATGCATCAAACTTATCACCTGTAAACAAAATTTGTTTTGCATAAGCGGGACCAACTAGATCGTTCAGACACTTTAAATTTTCATAATTATAAGCTAATCCTAACTTTGCAGCAGGTATAGCAAATTGTGAATCTTCAGAAGCTATGCGTATATCAGCAGAAATTGCAGTAGCAACCCCTCCACCAACACAAAATCCTTCAATCATTGCGATAATCGGTTTTCTAAAATTTTGCATAGCCACAGTAGCTTTAGCAGATGCTTCAGCATAAATTTTTTCCGCATCATAGTTGTTACGATTATTTTTAAACTCTGAGATATCTGCACCAGAAATGAATGCCTTGCCTCCATTTCCTTTTAGAATAAGAACCCTTACCTCAGGATCAGAATTATATTCCTCAAAAACAACTGCCATCGCCTCTCTCATGCTAAGAGACATCGCGTTCCTTTTTTCAGGATTGTTAATAATTAACCAACCAATTCCATTTTCTTTTTTAGCAATAATTTTATCTGTTTCTAGTATCATTATATTAACCTCTTCCTTACCTAAGCTATTGCATTATCTGTTTTTAATTTATCAATTTCTTTATTGCTGTAACCAAACTCCTTTAAAACTTCTTCAAGATGCTCTCCAAGTTCTGGCGCCGGATATCTAAAATTTTCTGGCTGATCTGCGTTAGATAAATTTATTGGCTGACGAACAACACTTAAATCTCCTAAACGCTTATGCTTAACTTTATGAGTCATACTAAGGTGCTGAACCTGAGGATCTTCAAAAACTTGAGCAATATTATTTACAGGACCACAAGGTACCCCGACTTTATTCAACTTCTCAATCCAATATTCAGCTTTATGTTTAATAATTATTTTACTTATTTCATCGTTTAACATGTCACGATTTTTTAACCTTGATTCATCATCTTTATAATTACTATTATCTAAAAGATGTTGTGCTTCTACAGACTTACAAAATCTAGAAAATAACTTGTCCCCAACAGCTGATATGTTAATACTCTTATCAGATGTCATATAACAACCTTGCGGTATCCCAGTTGGATGGTTATTCCCTGCTTGAATTGGAATTTCACCTTTTTGTAACCACTTCGAAGCTTGAAAATCTAACATGAATATAGCAGATTCTAACAATGATGTATGCACCCACTGACCTTCACCTGTATTTTCTCTATTTAAAAGAGCTAACAACAAACCTTGGGCCAAAAACATTCCAGCACAAAGGTCATTAATAGGTATGCCTACTCTAACAGGCCCAGTCTCAGGGACTCCTGTAATAGACATCAACCCACCCATACCTTGAGCTATTTGATCTAACCCAGGTCTATCTTTATAGGGTCCATCTTGACCAAACCCAGATATACTTCCATATATAATATTGGGGTTTATTTTTTTTATTGTTTCATAATCAATCTTAAGGCGATGTTTTACATCCGCTCTATAATTTTCAATAATCACATCGACTTTTGAAGCAAGATTCACAAACAATTCATAACCTTCTGGATTTTTTAAATCAATAGTTATACTTCTTTTATTCCGTTGTAAATTTTGAAAGTCAAATCCATCCCTATGACCTGTTATATTTCCACCTTTTTGACCAGGTCTATCTGGCGGACTAACTTGTATAACATCCGCTCCCCAATCAGCCATAACTCTTGCAGCAGTTGGTCCGGCTCTCGCTATAGTTAAATCTAAAACTTTATATTTTGATAAAGGTAAGTTATTGTTAGTCAATTGAGTTCTCCCGCATATAAGTAATATCTAATTATAAAGATATACGCATCTAATTCCAGATCCTTATATCTTTTATAAGATTATCAGTAAAGAAATTTGAACTATAAAAGTAAAATATTAATAATAATATGACTAAAATATGACCAAAATATGTCCAAAAGTTATGGATTTGATAAAATTTTATCTAAATATTAAAAAAAAATATATATTAAATTAATACCAATAAAACGGATAAAAATCTCGTATTATAATTAATTTAGTAAATATAATAAATATAATAAGTCACTGTATTTAAGTTATAAAATAGTATTTATATATTATATTTTTTTATAAAACACAAAAAAAAATAAATGAAAATAAAAAAAAATATTTTATAAAAGTTACCAAGAGGTTAAAAAATAATTGACAGTTTGATTCTAATGTTGAATAAAAGTCATCTGGCATAGTTTCTAATGAAGGAAATTTTGTCAAACACACTAGTGTAAGTTTAATTTTAACCCTTAGGGAGGATATAATATGAAATCCACTACAAAACTAGTGCTTGGCGCTGCATTTGGCGGTCTAGCATTATCAATGGTTTCTACTACACCTGCTTCTGCGCTTACTGACCTTAACGTCATTACAGCGAACAATGGCTCATGCTCTATCTATGCACAGCACGTTGCTCGTCTTACTGGCTTAAACGAAGATAACGGCGTTGACGTAGATTTACTTAACTCAGAAACTACTATTCCTTACGTTGCATTCCTAGATACAGGCGATGCAGAGTATGTTATGCTTGATTCAGCTCAAGTACTACAAATGGCTAACTCAGGTCAACCAGGTTCAGTTATTTATGAAGCATATAACTTTGCTTCAGAAGGTATCGTTGTTCCTGCTGATAGCCCAATTAAAGGCCTAGCAGATCTTCCAGGTACTACAATTGGTCTAGCATCTGACCGTGACCAAATCACTACAATGATTGCTCTTGACTCAGTTGGTTTACCAGCAGATTCAATAACAACTGTTGTTGTTGGTGACGCGGGTCCAGTTATGGTTAACGCATTAACTTCTGGTAAAATCGATGGTTTTGCTGGTGGTTCATCTGACCGTGCTAACATACAAGCCGGTGGCGTTGCAATCCGTAACATTACACCAATGGCTGTGTCTGAAAACCCAGGTAACTCATTCGCTATGTGGAACTCACGTATGGACGAATTAGATACACCTACTGCTGGTTTCCTACGTGCTTGGGCAATGGCTCAACACATGGGTGTTTTAGATACTAAATTTGTTATCAGTGTTTGTGCTGTAGCTACACCAGAATTATTTGAAAATATGAAAACTGGTTCTGGCTTAATAAACTCATCTGCTTACATTTATCAGCTTCGTCGTACTAATAAATACGGTGAGCCTCGTAACTGGGTGTGGTCAAAAATCCAAGGTCCATATGTTGGCCTAGGCGAAATTGACGGCTACATTGATCCAGCAACATTTGTTGATCATCGTTTCATCGATAGAGCAAGTGACTGGGAAACAAAAGAAGTTATAGACGTAATCGATCGTTGGAAGGCTGCAAATCCTGACAAAGTATTAGGTTAATTCTATATACATCTAGTCTAAGAAAACCCGGTAGTTTTTAACTACCGGGTTTTTTTTATCTAATTTTAATATATTTGATTCAAAAAAAACATATTTAACAAAAAATTATGCCAAAAAATAATAAAAATATAGGAATTGCAATTATAGGCTGCGGAAGAGTCGGCAGAATGCGCGGCAAGATTGCCAGTGAATTTCCAGGTATATCCTGGATTGGCCTTTGTGATACAAACAAAAAAGTAGGAGAAAAGTTAAAAGAAGATATTTCAGCAGATTATTTTACAACTGATTACTCTGATTTAATTAATAGATCGGAAGTTGATGCAGTGATTATTGCAACTTCAACCTGGAGTCATTACGAACCTACATTGATAGCTATAAATAACAAACAGAAATTATTTATAGAAAAACCCATGGCGACAGATGCAATTCAATCATTAGAGTTATTAAAATTAATACAAGAAAATAAAATTGATGCTTGCCTTGGTTATACTCAAAGGTTTCGTAGACGCTTCATGGCTGTTAGAGAACGTGTAAGAACAGGTCAAATTGGAGATATTAGCTGCGCTTTTACAAGAGCTTTTATGAATTCGATGGCCCCTCTTAACGAAACACGACTTACTCAAGATAGAAGGTTTTTAACGCCAATGGTTGTTTCTGGTACCCATAGCCTAGATATGGCATTATGGATAATGGACGACATGCCAATTTCAGTTTATGCAAAATCATCTGATAAAATTCTATTCGATTCAGGTACAAAAGATGCTACATGTGGAATCTTTACACTTGCTAGTGGAGCTATATGGAGCATGAATATATCCTGGGCCTTACCTAAAATTTGGCCAGGAGCAAGTTATGGTCTAGAAATTGGGCTTGTTGGTACTAAAGGTGTTATTGACATTGAAGATACCCATAGAGATGTTATAATTGCAAGCGAATATGACCAAGGAAAAATATATAGACCAGAAGGAAGGGAGTCTGAGGTTACAAGAAATGTAGATTTTCTAACAAGTTTTCCACCTGGAGATATGTATAACGGAGAATTATGGGGGCCTATGAAAGAAGAAACATTTTCTTGGCTCCAAAGAGTATGTTGCGATAAAGCAACACCACATGCCTCTGCAGAAGATGGCCATAGAAATCTAATGTTAACAATGGCGATGGACTTATCGGCGAAATTAGGGAAAGAGATTACTTTTCCTATAAGTGCCTATGATTTAATGAGCGGATTAACTGAATAATTATAAATCGAACTAGAAAGGTATGCATAATATGAAAATAGCAATTATTGGTACTGGTGCAAATGGCAGTTGCATAGCTGCGGATTTAACAAATGCAGGCTTGGATGTAACATTAATTGATCAGTGGCCAGAGCATGTAAAAAAAATGCAAGCTGACGGACTTAAGATTACTATGCCTAATGAAATTCTTGAAACAAAAGTTAAAGCTATAAATTTATGTAATGTGTGTACATTAAATGAGAAATTTGACTATATTTTTATAATTGTAAAAGCATATGATACGCGATGGATATGTTCGCTGATAGAACCTTATCTATCAGAAAATGGATTAGCCATAGGTCTTCAGAATGGAATGACAGCAAAAGATATTGAGAGCATAGTCGGTGAAAAGAGAACCCTTGCAGCTGTGGTAGAATTATCATCAGAAATATTTATACCAGGAGAAGTTAAAAGGAATACGCCACCAACCGGTACCTGGTTTGGCATTGGCAGTATGTCAGATTTCACAAAAGGTAGAGAATCAGAGGTTATTGAGATCTTAAAATTTTCTGGAAAGGTTTCGATAACCGAAAACATATTATCTGCCAAATGGATGAAACTTATTGTAAACGCAATGACTATGGGGCCAAGATCTTTAGTTGGACTTAAAGCAATGGAAGCAATGGAACTCGATGGTATGAGAGATCTTGCTCTAAAGTGTGGAGAAGAAGCATTAAATATTGGTCAAAAACTGGGCTATACAGTTGAACCAATATTTGGATTAAAGAGGGAAGATATTGAAGGCTCCAATCGATTGTTAGAGACTTTATTAGACAAAATAGTTAAAGATGTTGGACCACATGCAAAAGATGCCGTACTTCATGATCACCTCAAGGGTAGGTATAGCGAGGTCGATTTAATTAATGGCTTAGTTGCTGAAGAAGGACTTAGGTTAAACGCACATTGTCCTGCGAATAAACTAGTTTCCGATCTTACAAATAAAATTAAGAATGGTGAATTAAAACCAGATCCTAGTAACATGAAATATCTAAAAGATTACTAAGTTCAAGGTTTTTCAATGATCATTGATATTCCTTGGCCAACACCAATACACATTGTACACAATGCGTTATTGTAACCTTTTTCTGACATCTCAATCGCGGCACTAAGTGCAATCCTAGCTCCAGACATTCCAAGAGGATGGCCAAGTGCAATTGCGCCACCATTTGGATTTACCTTATCTGAATCAGATTCTACGCCAAGCAAACTCAAACAAGCCAGTGACTGTGCTGCGAATGCTTCGTTTAACTCAATTAAGTCAATATCACCTATACTCATGTTTAGTCTTTTAAGAAGTTTATTTGTTGATGACACAGGACCTATACCCATAATACGAGGGTCTACACCTGCAGTGGCTCCTCCAGATATTCTGGCAAGAGGATTTAATGAATATTTCTTAACCGCATCCTCCGATGCTATTATCAGCGCAGCAGCTCCATCATTCACGCCTGAAGCATTGCCTGCGGTAATTGATCCACCTTTTTTAAATGGAGCAGGTAAAGACGATAGTTTATCAAGAGTAGTCTCTCTAGGATGCTCATCATCAGCGAATATTATATCTTCACCTTTTCTTTGAGGAATAGATATTGGGGTTATCTCAAGCTCAAAACGGCCATTATTTTTTGCAAAGCTTGCTTTTTCTTGACTTCTTAAGGCATATTTATCCTGATCTATGCGTGATATATTAAATTGTTCTGCAACATTTTCAGCTGTTTCAGGCATTGATTCAGTTCCATACATTGCTTGCAGCTTTTTATTAATGAAACGCCATCCAATTGTTGTGTCTTCTATATTATTAACTCTACTAAAAGCGGTCTGAGCCTTGGCCATAACAAATGGAGCCCTAGTCATACTTTCAACCCCACCAGCAATAATTAAATCAGATTGGCCTGCTATTATCGATCTTGAAGCTATTAATATTGCATCAAGCCCTGATCCGCATAATCTGTTAACAGTATTACCCGTAACGGTAGAAGGTAATCCTGACAAAAGAATAGCCATTCTTGAAACATTTCTATTGTCCTCGCCCGCTTGATTTGCACAGCCCAATATTACATCATCAATTTTTTCTGGATCAATCTGTTTATTTTTAGCCATTAATTCTCTTATTACATGCGCAGCCAAATCATCTGGCCTTACGGTTGATAGAGCTCCACCAAATCTTCCAATCGGGGTTCTAGTACCCCCACATATATAAGCGTATGTCATCTCATAATTCCTTCTTCACTATTAATTTAATTAAACTTAATTTTATCTAGATTTTTGACCAAATAAAATCTTTTGTGCCTCTTTATCCTTGGATAAATCATGCCTTCTTTCTTTACCTAAGTTAATCCCTCTTTGAACCGCAGGACGACTTAACATTAATTCAGACCATTTCTTTAGATTAGGAAAATCATCTAGATTTTGACCTTTACGTTCTGGATTTAATACCCATCCAATACAGGCCATATCTGCTATAGAATATTCAATTGCAAGATACTCTCTATCTGCTAATCTTTTATCCATAACACCGTAAAGTCTATTAACTTCATCAGTGTAACGTTCTACTGCATAATCTAATGTATTTGAAGCATAATTTCTAAAATGATGAGCTTGCCCTCCCATAGGGCCTAATCCTCCCACTTGCCAGAAAAGCCATTGGTCAACTTCTACTTTTTTTTTCTCGTCAGATGGATAAAATTTACCAGTTTTTCTTCCCATGTATTGTAATATTGCTCCAGATTCAAATACTGATATGCCTTGGTTATCCGGTCCGTCTGGGTCTACAATTGCTGGCATTCTGTTGTTTGGAGAAATCTTTAAAAAACTTTCTGTAAATTGCTCCCCCTTCCCTATATTCACATAATTTAAATTATAAGGATATCCTGTTTCTTCAAAATAAATACTAATCTTAAATCCATTTGAAGTAGGCCAGTAATATAATTCTACAGGTTTTTTATCTGAATAATCGGTCATGGTATCTTTGTCTTTCGTTTATATTATTTAATAATATTATTATACATTATTAATAATTAATGTTAATCGTTTTTAAATACAGAAATTGATATAATGAATAATCATTAGGAATTAAATGAAATCAATAGATTGGCTTAGACTGGTATTCCTATCTCTCTTGTGGGGAGGATCTTATATATGGATCGAACTAGCCTTAGTTAGCACATCACCTGTATCTATTGTATTTATTAGAATATCCGTTGCAGCTATTTGCCTTATAATATTCTGTGTGATAACAAAAATAAAATTAAATTTAAACAAAGACTTAATAATAATATTTTTCATTATGGGTCTATTAAATAATGTAATACCTTTCAATTTAATCGCTTGGGGGCAAACCCAAACAACTGCAAGCGTTAGCTCTATATTAAATGCAACAACTCCCCTATTTACCGTTATTGTGGCAAATTATTGGCCAAATGGCGAAAAAGCTACTATCGCTAGAATTAGTGGTGTTTTGCTCGGTATAATTGGCGTTACAGTGTTAATAGGATTTAATATGAGCGATATGAGTAACTCTGTATTAGGCCAATCAGCCATACTAGTAGCAGCGATATCGTATGCATTCTCTGCATTAGTGGGAAAGAAATTAAGATCAATAAACCCAATTTTAGCTGCAGCAGGCATGTTGACTGCTTCAAGTATATTTTTCCTACCAATTGTATTAATGATTGAAAACCCTTTCCTTATTGAAATAAACCAACAAACTATAATTCCATTACTCGGACTATCAATTCTTTCAACGGCTATTGCCTATATAATTTTCTATAAATTAATTGCCAGCATTGGTTCTAACGTTATGCTTGTAACGCTCCTAATGCCTATAAGCGCTATATTAATGGCAATAATATTTCTAAATGAAAAACTTCAATACCAACATATATTTGGTTTAATACTTGTTTTAATAGGACTATTACTAGTTGACGGTAGAATTTTAAAAATATTCAAGTCATCCTAATTTTAATTTATCTCTTAAAATTTTATTTACATTAGCTGGGTTAGCTTTTCCTGCAGTCTCTTTCATAATTTGACCAACAAACCATCCAATTAATTTTGGTTTCTCTAGCAATTCAGCAACTTTATCAGGATTCTCTAAGATAACTTTATCAACCACAACTTCAATTGAAGCCATATCTGTTATTTGACTTAAACCTTTTTCTTCAACTATCTTCTTTGGCATCTCTTTTGTATCTAACATAATCTCAAATACATCTTTAGCCAACCTGCCGGACAATGTCTTGTCACTAATAAGATCTATCAATTGACCTAAGGATTCAATGGTAATTGGTGAATTTGCAATATCAAGATTTAATCTATTTAAAGAGGCAAATAATTCACCAGTAATCCAATTTACAACTAATTTAATGTCCCTTCCCTTAGCAACTCCTTCAAAAAACTCAGAAGAAACTCTATCTGCAACCAGTATACTTGCGTCGTAAGAAGTTAAACCATAATCGTTTATAAAACGTGCTTTCTTTTGATCAGGTAATTCAGGTAATTCAATTGCTACTTGTTTTATAAAATCATCGCTCAAATATAAAGGTAATAAATCTGGATCTGGAAAATATCTATAATCATGCGCCTCTTCCTTACTTCTCATAGCTCTTGTTTTCCCTGTAGCGGAATCAAATAAACGAGTCTCTTGATTAATGATCCCACCCTCTTCTAAAATATCAATTTGTCGTCCTGCCTCATAATCAATAGCCTGACCAATAAACCTTATTGAGTTGACGTTCTTTATTTCACATCTTATACCCAAAGCGTCACCTGGTTTTCGAACAGAGACATTAACATCTGCACGCAAAGATCCTTGTTCCATGTTTCCATCACACGTCCCTAGATAACGAAGAATTGTTCTTAATTTCGTAACAAAGGCCTTAGCTTCCTCTGCACTCCTAAGGTCTGGTTTTGTAACAATTTCCATTAAAGCGACGCCTGATCTATTTAAATCAATATATGAATAATCTTGGCTTAGATCATGAATTGATTTTCCAGCATCCTGCTCTAAATGGAGCCTTTCTATGTTAACAACAATTGATTCTTTGTCTTTAAAATCTACAGCCACTTCACCCTCTCCAACAATTGGATATTTGAATTGAGAGATCTGATATCCTTGCGGTAAATCAGGATAAAAATAATTTTTTCTATCAAAAACAGAAGTGTTATTAATTTTTGCTTGCAGCCCTAAGCCTGTTTTTACCGCCTGCCTGACGCATTCTTCGTTAATTACAGGAAGCATACCCGGCATAGCAGCATCAACCAGGCTTACTTGTGACATTGGATTAGATCCAAATGATGTTGAGGACCCTGAAAATAACTTGGAATTTGAAACAACCTGGGCATGGATTTCTAATCCAATAATTATTTCCCATGAATCTATTCCTCCTTGTACTAGGTGCCTTACTTCATTTGTAGTTATTATTTCTGACATATTTCATCCGTTAATTAACATTAATAGTCTATTTCTCAATCCACCATTGAGCAGGGTTAGAAAATGTTCCCCTGCAGTCTTCAATAACAGAACCTATTGAGAAAAGATCGTCTTCACCAAATCGCTTTCCAATTAATTGTAGACCCATCGGCAAACCATCTTTGTCAAGACCACTTGGAATAGATATAGCAGGCAAACCTGCCATGTTCACAGGTACAGTAAGCATATCATTTAAATACATTGTTACTGGATCATCAAACTTTTTTCCAATATTAAATGCTGTAGTTGGAGTTGTTGGTGTCATTATTGCGTCGACGGTATTAAATGCGTTATCAAAATCATTTGAGATCAGTTTTCGTGTCTTTTGTGCTTTCAAGTAATATGCGTCATAATAACCTGCAGACAAAACATAAGTTCCCATCAATATACGTCTTCTTACTTCTTCGCCAAAACCGTCTGACCTTGAATCTGAATACATTTCATCTAGATCTTTACGGTGGACCCTCTCTCCATATCTAACGCCATCATACCTAGCAAGATTAGATGAAGCTTCAGCAGGCGCAATTATATAATAAGCAGGTAAGGCATACTTTGTGTGGGGGAGAGAAATGTCAATTATTTCCGCCCCTTCGCTTTTTAACCAACTTATACCATCCTCCCAATTTTTTTCTATATCAGCGTCTAAACCCTTTATTTTATATTCTCCTGGAATTCCGATTCTTTTGCCTTTTATATTTTTATTGATATTCGTTTCATAATCTGGAACAGATAAATCTATGCTTGTGGAATCTTTTACATCATAGCCAGCCATACTTTTTAACATAATCGCTGAATCGACAACTGTTTTTGTAATTGGGCCCGCTTGATCCAATGAAGATGCAAATGCAACAACCCCCCACCTTGAACATCTTCCATAAGTTGCTTTCATACCTACGGTACCTGTAAAAGAAGCAGGTTGACGAATAGACCCTCCTGTATCGGTAGCAGTAGTTGCGGCGCTTAAAGATCCAGAAACAGCAACAGCTGATCCACCTGAAGAACCCCCAGGTACCAACGGCATGTCGTCATTTTTTCTTTTCCAAGGATTAATTGATGGGCCAAAATAACTAGTCTCATTCGACGAACCCATAGCAAACTCATCGTTATTTAGCTTACCTAACATCACACAACCATCGCTCCACAAATTATTGGTTATCGTTGACTCGTAGGTTGGAATAAAGTTTTTTAATATTTTACTACCGGCTGTTGTTCTGACATTTTTTGTACAATATAAATCTTTTATGGAAAGAGGTATTCCTTCTAGATTACGAGATTCATTTTTTGATATTCTATTATCACTCTCTTTAGCCATAGAAATAGCTTTATCAGGAGTAACGGTAATAAAAGCATTTAATGCTTTAGCTTTATCTATTTCATTAAGATAAGTTTCTATTAGCTCTATCGCTTTGAATGATTTATTTTGAAGGCCATCTCTAATTTGCTTCAAATTTAGATTTTTAATATCTATCATAACGGTTACTCAATCACCTTAGGAACAAGAAAAAATCCATCCTCAGTCATTGGTGCGTTCGATAAAATATCATCTACTATATTTCCATCGCTAATAACATCTTTTCTTAAATGCAAAGTATTGTTAACGTTGCTTGTCATTGGAACAACGTCAGTAGTATCTATTTCATTCAGCTGTTCAACCCACTTGATAATCGAATTAAGCTCAGAGCTTAATTTAGTGATCTCATTTTCTGATACTGTAATACGAGAAAGAGTAGCTATTTTTTTTACTATCTTTTCATCTATGGACATAATATTCTCATTTAGTTTACTGTCAACTAATGTTAAATAATTTTAAATTAATAAAGACAAATTATTATTAAACGGCTTAGAATGCTTTTAATAAAACTTACAATATAAATTGTATATAATATTATCGTATAAAATTAAACGTAAAATTAAAAAAAATGATAATCGAATCTATAGAAGAAGCAAAAATACATTTAAAACCCCATAACAGGGTAATTGGATTAGACTTAGGATCGAAAACTATAGGTGTCGCTTTATCTGATCAATCGATGACAATAGCGAGTCCATTAAAAGTTATTAAAAGGACTAAATTCTCTCAGAATTTAATTGAATTACAAGAGATAATCAATAAATTTAATATCTGCGGAATTATTTTAGGGTGGCCACTAAACATGAATTCAACAGAAGGCCCGAGAACCCAAGCAACGAGAGCATTCGCAAGAAATTTAGAAAAATCAATCGCGTTACCAATTATTTTTTGGGACGAAAGGCTTTCTACAGTTGCAGCCGAGAAGGTGCTTATTGAAGCTGATGTCAGCAGAAAAAGAAGGCAATTGCTGATAGACAAGATGGCTGCAACATATATTCTGCAAGGGGCGCTTGATAGGCTCAATTATTTCCAAAGAAAATGACTTACAAGTCAACAGGAAAGTTATGTTCTCTGCTTTTTTCCATAATCATTAAATTTTCAAGTCCATCTTTATAAGTTGAATTTGGCTCTGCATTGCGGTTAATGGAATCAATAAAATCACTGACCTCTTCAAAAAAAGAATCGCATGGATTTATATCAACTTTTTTACCATTTCTAAAAATGATCTCATCTGTAACAATTCCAAAAACATTTTCTCCTACAATGCTCTCTGTTTCAGAATATACCTCAATCCTATTAGCTCTTGGCAAAATCGCAGCTGCGGTGATTTCTGCGAGTAATTTATCTTTATATTCAAAAATAATATTACTAATTTCATCATTTGGCCCTCCATATAATGGTGAGGTATAGCTTGCACATATAGAAGAAGGGTTACCAAAATACCACCTCCATATATCTATCATATGGGTTCCTGTAGCGCTTAAAGCCCAAAAAGCTGACTGTTTTCCTATAGCTCTCCAACCATTTGGATCGTTTTGAGGTGTTGTAACAAAAGCTCTGGCATATCTAATCTGTCCAATTTCATTATTTTTTATAATATTTTTTATATATTTTAGACCCGCATTAAATCTATTGTTAAAACCCATTGCAAAAATAATTTTAGATTTTTCAATCTCAGCAATCATTTCCAAGCAACTGTTTACTGATGTTGACATAGGTTTTTCACATAATACATGTTTTCCAGAGCGACAAGCTTTTATAACCTGTGATTCATGCATTGCATCAGGGGTACAAACTATAACAGCGTCTACTAAGGGGTCTTTTAACAAAAGATCAATATCGGTATATACGGAATTTATGCCATGTTTTTTTGCAAACTTTTCACCTCTAAGCATATCTCTACTTAAAATAGAGACAATCTTAGCGCCATTAGCCTTTGAAATAGCTGGTATAAATCCAACTTCAGCTATTCTTCCAGTACCAATTATCGCAATACCAATAGACATAATATTATTCACTTTCCATGCAAAAATTTAATTTATTAATTAAAAAATTATATAATACAAATATATATAAGGAAAATAAAATAAAATAAAAATGTTGCAGAATTTTCACAGGATGGTTATAAACTATATTTTTAATGGAAAGTACATTAAAAATAGAACCTATAAATTTTAATTCTAGGCATTTGCTTGGAGTTGAAAATCTCTCATTAGATGAAATTAATTATCTCCTAAAATTATCTGAAAAATGGCTTGAAATTGGTAGAAAATCTAAGAAAAAACACGAAACTCTTAGGGGTCTAACGCAAATAAATCTATTCTTTGAGCCCTCTACTCGAACACAAAGCTCGTTTGAATTGGCCGGGAAAAGGTTAGGTGCAGATGTCATCAACATGTCAATAAGTCAATCCTCTGTGACAAAAGGTGAAACTTTAATTGACACTGCAATTACATTAAACGCCATGAAGCCAGATATACTTGTTATCAGACATGCTGCAGCTGGTGCAGCTGAATTATTATCACAAAAAGTTGACTGTTCGGTTATTAATGCAGGCGATGGATCTCATGAACATCCTACACAGGCCCTTCTTGATGCATTAACAATTAAAAGGAATAAAGGGAAAATAGAAGGTCTGAAAATATCAATTTGCGGTGATATTCTTCATAGTCGAGTTGCAAGATCGAACTTACTTCTTCTTTCAAAATTAGGAGCTGAAGTTAGCCTGGTCGCTCCATTAACGCTCCTTTCTGATTATATGTCATCATATGGTGCAAAAATATATACAAGCATGGAAGAGGGAATTAAGGATGCAGACGTTATAATGATGCTTAGATTGCAAAACGAGAGAATGAGCGGATGTTATTTACCTTCTGCAAGGGAATATTTTAAATACTTTGGTCTTACAAGTGATAAATTATCAAAAGCCAATAAAAATGCCATAGTTATGCATCCTGGTCCAATGAATAGAGGGGTTGAAATTGATAGTGAGGTAGCTGACAATACGCAAAGCGTAATAATAGATCAAGTTGAAAATGGAGTGGCTGTTAGAATGGCGGTTTTAGAAGCTCTAACCTTATCGAATAACAGGGATTAAAATTATGGATAAAAGATATTCTAATATTGTTTTTCATAATGCTAGATTAATAGACCCCTTAACAAACCTTGATAAAATGGGAAGCCTACTTGTTACAGACGGTATAATAAACGATATAAAAATTGGCGAGTTATATCCAAAGTCAGATAACGAAAGTAAAGTCATTGACTGCAAAGGCAATGTCCTCTCACCAGGTTTAATTGATATGTGGGTATTTGCAGGAGAACCTGGTTACGAGCACATTGAAACACTCGAGGGCGTTAGTCATGCTGCTGCATCAGGAGGAATAACAACATTAGTTTGTAGGCCTGATACTAATCCAATAATTGATGATGTTGCGTTAGTTGACTACATAGAAAGACGAGCGAAAGAAAAATCTCTTATAAATATTCATCCAATTGCTGCTCTAACAAAAGGTTTTAAAGGAATTGAAATGACTGAGATAGGGCTACTATCTGAAGCTGGAGCTCTAGCGTTTTCAGATGGATATAATGAAATCAAGAATGCTAGAGTTATGAGAAATGCGCTTACCTACGCAAAAAATTTCGATGCCCTAATTATGCAACATAATCAAAATAAAGATTTATCCGATCATGGCGTGATGAACGAAGGGAAAGTTTCTCTGAGATTAGGATTACCCGGATCACCTGCTGCTTCAGAAATAATATCACTTGAGCGTGATCTTAGATTACTAGAACTAACAAAATCGAGATATCATGCCTTATCAATCTCAACGAGAGGTTCTTTGGATGTGATTAAGAAAGCTAAAGAATTACAACTTAACGTAACCACTGGAATTTCGATTAATAATTTAATGTTAAATGAAAACGATATAGGTGCTTACAGAACTTTCCATAAGCTAAGACCACCTCTCAGAACAGAAGAAGACAGAGTTTCTATGGTTGAAGCGCTATCCAATAGCGACCTCTTGGATGTTATTATTTCAAGTCATGATCCTCAAGATACAGAAACTAAAAGAAGACCCTTTATTGAGGCTGGTTACGGAGCAGTTGGGCTTGAGACGTTATTACCAGCAGCATTATCAATTTATCAAGAAAACCTTATATCCTTGCCAAAGTTATTGGAAAAGATGACAATTAACCCAGCAAAAATACTTAAATTAGATACAGGCAGAATAGCAAAAGGCTATCCAGCTGATATTGTATTATTTAATCCGGATACCCCATGGGTTGTAATAGCTGAAAATCTTATCTCTAAATGCAGAAATACAGCATTTGAGAAAAAGAAAATGCAGGGGAAGGTTGTTATGACCATGGTTAATGGTAAAATAATATACGAAGCTAAATAAATTTTATGTTTGAAAATCTCTTAAATCAAATACTCAATTTAAATACTTTATATGTTTTCTTATTTTGTTATTTATTGGGATCAATGCCATTTGGCTTAATATTATCAAAATTTTTCTTTAACATTGATATCAGGTCAATAGGTTCGGGTAATATTGGCGCTACAAATGTTTTAAGAACTGGAAATCGATCCCTAGCAATAATTACATTGATTTTAGATATAGGAAAAGGTTCAGCTTCTGCATTAATTGGCCTAATATACCTGCCAGATTTTGCGATATTTCTTGGATTTTTAGCCTTTATTGGCCATTTATTTCCAGTCTGGTTAAAATTTAAAGGCGGAAAGGGAGTCGCTACATTCTTAGGGGTATTTATTGTGCTAAACCCCTATTCTGCAATAATTTTTATTGCGCTATGGATTGTTATCTTCAAGATCCACAGATACTCTTCTCTTTCCAGCATATTAGCATCTATAAGCATTCCTTCAAGTATCCTTCTACTGCACTTATATAATTTACACACTTATAAAGAAATTTATGTTTTTATGACATTTTCTATATTCATGGCCATAATTTTAATATATAGGCATTATGATAATATAATTAGATTGCTGAACAAAGAAGAAGATAAATTTAACAAACAATAAAATTTAAAAGTAGAAAAATGATATTAGTAATAGTTGAGTCACCTGCTAAAGCCAAGACGATAAGCAAATATCTTGGATCAAAATACAAGGTTATAGCCTCTGTTGGTCACGTTCGCGATCTACCTTCTAAAAATGATTCTGTTGTTCCTACAAATGAATTTGAAATGAAATGGAAAACCGATCCAAAGAAAATAAAAACAATTAATGAAATAAATGAGAGCTTAAAAAAAGCAGAAAAATTAATTTTAGCAACGGATCCAGACCGCGAAGGTGAGGCTATTTCATGGCATATTCTTGAAATCTTAAAAAAGAAAAAAACCCTAAAAGACAAACCCGTAGAACGTGTTGTTTTTAATGCCGTAACAAAAGATTCCGTCTTAAGCGCAATGAAAGCGCCAAGGGAAATTGATATTAATCTCGTTGAAGCCTATAAAACAAGATTATCCTTAGATTATTTAGTTGGATTCACTCTATCTCCAGTCCTATGGAGAAAATTACCAGGAACTAAATCAGCGGGAAGAGTGCAATCAGTTGCGCTAAAGTTAATTTGCGAACGCGAGATGGAAATTGATATTTTCAAAAAAGAAGAATATTGGACAATTGAAGCCTTTTTAAAAAATGGAAAATCAAAAAACTATATTAAATCGATTTTGGTATCTAGAAATCAAAATAAACTTGAAAAATTTGATATAAAAAATAAAGAAGACGCTGAAAATATAACTGACACTTTAGTTGGTAAAGACTTTAGTGTGCATGATATTAAAAATAAAAAGGTTAAAAGATACCCCAAACCTCCATTTACCACATCTACACTTCAACAAGAAGCTTCACGTAAATTAGGGTTTAGTGCAACAAGAACAATGGAGATAGCCCAACGATTATATGAAGGTGTCAATGGAACAGAAGGTCTTATAACTTATATGAGGACTGATGGCGTTCAAATAGATGCAAACGAAGTATCAAATATAAGAAAAGAAATCGAAAATGGCTTCGGAAAACAATATATTCCTGAAAAAATGAATATATACAAAACAAAAGCAAAAAATGCTCAGGAAGCACATGAAGCTATAAGGCCTACGGTAATAAACAGAAGTCCAGAATCTATAAAAATTCATCTTGATTCAGATCAGTACAAATTATACGAACTCATTTGGAAAAAAACATTAGCAAGTCAAATGCAAAATGCTGAAATCGAGCGAACTACCGTAGATATAGAAATTATCGGTAATGATAAAATTAAAAATATTTTTCGTTTAAGCGGTCAAGTTATATTGTTTGATGGATTTCTATCTGTGTATAACGAGAATATAGAAAGTGATGAAGATGGTGACGAAAAAATCTTACCGATCTTTAAAAAAGATGAAACCTTGGAGTCTAAAGAAATTTTAAGTACACAACACTACACAGAGCCACCTGCAAGATATAGTGAAGCTAGTATAATAAAAAATATGGAAGAAATAGGCATAGGACGACCATCCACATATGCAAGCATTATATCAAAATTAATTGCAAGAAATTATATGACAATTGATAAAAAAAGAATCATACCAGAAAGCAATGGAAGACTTGTTACAGCATTCCTTGAAAGCTTCTTCAATAAATATGTAGAATATGACTTTACGGCAGAATTAGAAGAAAAATTAGATTTAATTTCAAATGGTGATTATACAAGACTGGAATTGCTTAATGAATTTTGGAACGGCTTAGAGGCTGATGTCAAAGAAATAGCAGATGTAAGAATAACTGCTGTATTAGATAAATTAAATGATAAATTAGAACCTTATATATTCCCAGCAGACAAAACAAATCCGAGAGCATGTCCTGCCTGTAGCAATGGTGAACTTGGTCTAAGAACTTCTAAAAATGGAGCTTTTGTAGGTTGTAGCAATTATCCAGAATGCAAACACCTGCAACCCCTGTCAAATAAAAATGGTGACGAAATATTGGGAAATAAAATTATCGGAATAGATCCAAATACCGGTAAGGAGGTAACTTTAGAAAAAGGAAGATATGGGTTATATTTAGAAATTAGTAACGAAGATGAAGATGTAAAACCAAAAAGAGCAAGCCTACCGAAAAATGAAGATCTCGATAAAATGACAATTGAAAGAGCTTTGTTATTATTATCCTTACCACGAACAGTTGGAATAAATCCTGAAACCGGGAACCCTATTTTAGCAGCCATCGGAAAATATGGACCTTATATACAAACAAATAGAACTTTTGCATCGTTAGCTAGTATAGATGATGTTTTTACTGTCGGACTAAATCATGCAATTTCATTATTGGCAGAAAAAGAGAAAAAAGGGAAAAAAAATGAAATCAAAAGCCTTGGCGAACATCCTGTTAGTAAATCTATTATAACGGTAATGACAGGAAAATACGGCCCTTATATAAAAATTGATAAAACCAACGTAACCATTCCTAAAAATATAGAACCCGAATTAATTACGCTCGAGGAAGCTTTGAAGTTGATAGAAGAGAAAAAAGCAATCAAAAAGAAGAAATAACACAATGGATGCAGATGTTATACCAAGAGAATCAGCAAGCCTCATAGTAATAAGAAAAAATAGCAATTCAATAGAAATTCTTATGGGAAAACGCAACTCTTTCCATAAATTTATGCCCAATAAAATAGTATTCCCCGGCGGGAAGTTAGATGAAATTGATGTAAAGGTAAGCAATCAAGTAAAAAAACTACCAGAATTTAAAAAATTACTTTCCTCAGATATTCAATTAAAAAATCATCTCGCTCATTATTTTTGTGCGCTAAGAGAAGCTTACGAAGAGACGGGTGTAATTATCGGTTGTGACAATTATAGTTTTCTTAACGATGATAATAATAAATTAAGAAAATTATCAGATTATCCTCGCGTAGGTAATATTAAATTAATAGCTAGGGCAATTACACCCCCTCATTCCAGGATACGCTTTGATAATAGATTTTTCCTTGTAAATTCAAAATATATAACAAAGTATAGTCGTGTTAATTCTAATGAATTACTTGATATTGACTGGTACAACTTGGACAAGGCGATAAACCTTGATATCCCTCCTATTACAAAGCGAATATTAAAATTACTTAAAATTAATATTAGAATATCGGAAGAGCGTAATTATAGAAATATTAGCATCCCTTTATATTACACCAGTAAAAACAAAAAAAAAGTAAAATGGTTACAGCGTTAGCTTGACATATATAGGCAATCTACTTTATTACATATAATTAGTTAAATTAAATGTGGATATAATAATGGCTAAAGCAGCAAGCATTAAAATTAAATTAGAAAGTACCGCAGGTACTGGATATTTTTATGTAACAAAAAAGAATTCAAGAACATTAACTGAGAAATTTGTTGTAAAAAAATATGACCCAGTTGCAAGAAAACACGTTGAATTCAAAGAAACAAAAATTAAATAATTTTCTTTAAATTATGAACCTCAATTTATAATTGAAATAGTTGGCTGGTTGCATGCAATCTTCTTATGGAGGAGGCCATGTACAATTACAAACAACCAACCCTAAACCCCACGGACCCAGGAGATGCGGCGGACCTGAGCAACTCCGTAGGGAAACCCTTAAAAACAGAAGTTGGTTATTAAATTTATAAAAAAAATAAATTTCTAGATGCAATATAATACATAAGGTTTAAAATAAAAACTTTTTATTTAATTAAATATAAAATTCTTAATTTTAACCTAAATATTCATTAACTTTATCTAAGAAAGGTTGCATTGATATCGGTTTGGACATGTAACCTTCACATCCTAAGGCAAGAATTTTATCTTTATCCTCTTGGAGGGCAAAAGCTGTTATTGCTATAATAGGGATATGAGATAAACTGCTGTCTTCTTTAACCCACTTTATAATATCAAGACCAGATATTTTTGGTAATTGTATATCCATAAGTATTAAATTTGGCATATTAACTTGTATGAGATTAAAAGCAGCAAGAGACTCTAAGCATTGTATTACCTCGCAATCTATTGTAACTAAAAGATCGTTAAATAGTTTCATGTTAAGTTCATTATCTTCAACAATAAGAACTTTTCTATTTTTTATAGACATCTAATTTTCATTTAATTTAAGTTAATATTTCATAGCACGGGTTATCTAAATGGTATTATTATACAAATATATATTTTAGATATTTGTATAATAATACAAACAGATATAAAATATATTTTAAAATACCTATAAAATAATTAATATTTAATAAAATTACCAAGAGCAAAGAAAAGTAAATTTTTATGTCAGATAGAATAGTAAAAAAATTAGAAAAAAAAGGAATTAAATTACCTATTTCTCAAAAATCTATCGGCCTTTATAATCCTTACAATATATCAGGAAATTTACTATTTATATCAGGGCGGCTAGCAATTGTTGATGGTAAGCTATAAGTTGCCATTCCCTACCCCTTGACGCCTCTGTTGAAATTGACGCAATATTTGAAATTCTATGATAAAAAATTAAGGAAAAAAATATTACAATTAATAAAATTACAATAGAAGATAGCGCTTCTAATATAGAAGCTGTCGAATGGAATCGGTTAAAAATTAAAAATCCATTCATGTCATATGAATTTATAAGCTCGCTGGAAGAATCAGGCTGCGTATCGAAGGAAACAGGTTGGAATACACAGCATATAATAATGAAGAATAATGAAAATAAAATCTTAGGAATCGTGCCTTCTTATATAAAATCACATTCATATGGTGAGTATGTATTTGATCAATCATGGGCTGAATTCTATGACAAACTTGGCCTAAATTATTATCCTAAATTACAGTCCTGCATCCCATTCACTCCTGTTACAAGTAACAAGTTATTATTAAGCGAAGATGCAAATAATGCAGATATAAATCAATTAGTTTTATCAATAAAATCTATTGTAAATAATGAGCGTTTATCAAGTGCTCATATCACATTCTGTACAAAAAATGAGATAGATATTTTGCAAACAAATAATTTCTTGCAAAGAACAAGCCAACAATTCAGATGGGAAAATAATAACTACCAGACATTTGATAATTTTTTAGAAAACCTAACTTCCAGAAAAAGAAAAATGATACGTAAAGAAAGGAAACACGTTGAAAACAATGACATCAAAATAGAAATAATATCAGGAAAAAATATTACAGAAGAATACCTTGATATTTTCTATAACTTCTACAAAGATACCTGTAATAGGAAATGGGGACACGCTTATTTGAGCAGGGAATTCTTTAATTTAATTGCAGAAAAAATGTCTAGTAAAATGATGTTGGTATTAGCTCGCTATGGATTGAATTATATTGCTTCAAGTTTGCATATAATTGGAGAAGATAGACTCTACGGGAGATACTGGGGCGGGGAGAAACATGATAGTTTTTTACATTTTGAGCTGTGTTTCTATCAGGCTATTGAATATGCTATTAGAAATAAATTACAATATATTGAAGCTGGAGCTGGTGGTTACCATAAAATATCAAGAGGTTATGTGCCTATTTTAACTTATTCAGCGCATTACATGAATATTCCTGAGATACATTCTGTTATTAAGGATTATTTGACAAAAGAACGTGAGCTAAACAATTCAAATCTTGAAGAATTAGAAAATAGCCTGCCCTACAAAAAAATATTATAAGGAAACAGAATGATTAAATATGATGAAAGAAATATTTTTTTAAAAATTATTAAAAATGAAATACCTTTCATTAAAGTTTACGAAGATACAAACACAATAGCAATTATGGACGCCTTTCCAATTGCTCCTGGACATGTTCTTGTGCTACCCAAGAATAAATCAAGAAATATTACTGATATAAAAACAAACGATCTAACAAAACTAATGTTAATCGTACAAAAAATTGCACAAGCACAAAAGATAGCTTTTAAAGCTGATGGAATAAAAATACAACACAACTGTGAAGAAGCTGGAGGCCAAGTTGTATTCCACACACATGTACACATCATACCTTTTTATAAAGAAGAGAACAAAAACTTCATAGCCAATGAAACTGCAGAGGAGCAGGCAAAAATTTTAAGAAAATACCTTCAAAGTTAACTTTGGTATTAATTTGTATTTATTATTTCCACTTTCTTTAAAGAGGATTTCTTATCAGAAGTTTTCTTTTTATTCTCCAATTCTCTTTTCACTACCTCTTTTTGATCTGAGATTTTAATAAATATCTCTGAATTTGCTTTTCCTGTAACTTTCAGACACACCTCAACATTTCCACCTTTTTTTAATTTGCCAAAAAGCAAGTGGTCTGCAAGCGGCTTCTTTATATGCTTATCTATTAGCCTTGCTAATGGTCTTGCCCCATAATTAGTATCGCAACCATTTAATGCAAACCAATCGTGAGCTTCTTGTTTTAAGGTTATTGTAACACCCTTCTTATCCAGTTGATTTTCAAGGTTTATGATAAATTTATCTACAACACGTCTCATAACATTGAGGGATAATTTATTAAACGATATTACAGAATCTAAACGGTTACGAAATTCAGGTGTAAATAATTTTTTTATTGCTTCATTCTCATCATTCAATTCGCTTAATTGTGATGAAAAACCAATTTTCTCTCTCGTTAAGTCCTCAGCCCCTGCATTAGTCGTCATGATTAAAACAACATTTCTAAAATCAATTTTTTTGCCATTATGATCTGTTAACGTGCCATAATCCATTACTTGTAATAATATATTAAATAAATCAAAATGGGCCTTTTCTATCTCATCAAGTAAGAGGACGCAATAGGGCGACTTATCTATGCCATCGGTTAATAATCCACCCTGATCATATCCAACGTACCCTGGTGGGGCTCCAATGAGCCTTGAGACAGTATGTCTTTCCATATACTCAGACATATCGAACCTTAAAAGCTCAACTCCCAATATATCAGCTAATTGTTTTGCTAATTCTGTTTTGCCGACGCCGGTTGGTCCAGAAAACAAATATGACCCTATAGGTTTTTGTTCATCCCTTAATCCAGATCTAGACAATTTAATTGAAGATGCCAACATCTTTATAGCAGCATCTTGTCCGAAAACTTGTTGCTTTAGGTTGGATTCAAGGTTTTTAAGTAAATTATTATCACTTCTAGAAATAGTTCTTGATGGAATTCTTGCGATTACAGCTAGAGTCTTTTCTATCTCCTTCACACCAATTGTTTTAACTCTTTTATTTTTTGGCAGAATCATTTGACTTGCACCAGTTTCATCGATTACATCAATAGCTTTGTCAGGGAGTCTTTTTTCATGCATGTATTTAGATGATAATTCTACAGCTGTTTCAATTGATTCATCGCTAAATTTTATATTATAAAAATCTTCAAAATAAGGCTTAAGACCTAACAATATTTTTATACTATCCTGCTGATTAGGCTCTTCAATATCAATCTTTTGAAACCTTCTAACTAAAGCACGGTCTTTTTCAAAATATTGATTATATTCTTTATAGGTCGTCGAACCAATGCAACTTAAAGCGCCAGACTGAAGCGAAGGTTTTAATAGATTTGCAGCATCCATAGTGCTACCGGATGTAGATCCGGAGCCAATAATTGTATGTATCTCATCTATAAATAAAATCGATTTATCTATAGATTCAATTTCTTGAACTACATCTTTGAGCCTTTCTTCAAAATCTCCTCTATATCGGGTTCCTGCTAATAAACGTCCCATATCTAGCTGATATATTTGAGCTCCAAATAAAGATTCAGATACCTCTTTTTTAACAATTTTTAATGCTAGTCCTTCAATAATAGCAGTCTTTCCAACACCAGGATCTCCAACAAGAAGTGGATTATTTTTTCTTCTTCTACACAAAATCTGGCTAATTCTAATTATCTCTGGATCCCTTGCTATAACTGGATCAATTTTACCATCTATTGCTTTTTGATTAAGATTTGAACAATATTTTAATATAGCAGAAGACTTAGCGTCAGTATCAGAATAATCTCCTAGCTCTATTTCAGAGTCATCGTCATTCATAGGATTTTTAGACATACCATGGCTGAGGTAACTAACAGCATCATAGCGAGTCATATTTTGTTGATGCAAGAAATAAGCAGCATAACTTTCACTTTCTGCAAAAATAGCTATCAATATATTTGCACCGGTTACTTCATCTTTATTTGAAGACTGGACATGTATCACAGCTCTTTGGACAACTCTTTGAAAGCTTGTAGTCGGCTTAGGGTCCTCTAGTTCTTTGGTTATTAAATCCCGAAGATCGTTGTCTATATAATCGGTTAAACTTAGACTCAATATATCAATGTCAACAGAACAAGCTTTCATAAGATCTCTGCTATCCTCGTCACTTGTTAATGCAAACAACAAATGTTCAAGCGTTGCATATTCATGTTTTTTTTCTTTTGCAAAAGAGAGGGCCTTATGAAGAGCTGTTTCTAGACCTTTTGAGAATGTTGGCATTTTGTTTCCTAATCTTTTTCCATTTTACATTGCAAGGGGTGATTATGCCTAATAGAATAAGCCATAACTTGTGTTACCTTAGTCTCGGCAACATCGAAAGAATAAAATCCACATAATCCGAGACCTTTCTGATGGATATGAAGCATTATCTTCATCGCCTCTTCTTCGTTTTTAGAAAAAAACATGGTAAGAACTTCAACAACAAATTCCATTGGAGTGTAATCATCATTTAAAAGAACCACTTTATACTTACTGGGTTTTTTTACTTTCTTCTTTGAAGAAACAAGTTCATCAGTATTTGTATTGTTTTTAAAATTGCTTGTATTTTTACTCATGGTATATATTTGGTTACTAAATCTCATAAATCAAATAATTTAAAATAAAACTATTAACAATTCTGTGGAGTAAAGGGTATTCTTAACTAAAATGTAACTCATTACATTTAATTATAATAAATTATATAATCTACAAACAGTACAGCCTGGCAATATGAAAACATTAAATAGAATTATCCTTATTAACCTAAAAATAATAATATTAATTACTGCGCTTATAATTACTAACATTAGCTACGCTAACAATGCATTTTCAGCAACTAATAGCAAATATTCATCGCTTGTAATGGATGCAAAAACTGGAGAAATAATACATCACGTAAATGGATACAAAAAAAGATACCCTGCATCTTTAACAAAAATGATGACACTGTATATATTATTTGATGAAATAAAAAGAGGTTCAATAAAAAAAACTGATTTAATATATTTTTCACGAAATGCCTCAAATAAGCAACCATCAAAACTAGGTATTCCTTCAGGAGGATCGATATCAGTAGATAGTGCTATAAAAGCATTGGTAATAAAGTCTGCAAATGATGTGGCTACCGCGGTCGCAGAACATATCTCTGGAACAGAAACACTATTCTCAAACAAAATGAGCATGACAGCAGAGACACTAGGAATGAAAAATACAGTTTTTAAAAACGCCTCAGGACTGCCTAACAGTAAACAATTAACAACACCCTATGATATGGTAATATTAGGGTTAAGAATTAAGAATGACTTTCCTAATGAGTATTATGTATTTGGACTAAAATCCTTTTCCTATGATAATAAAAAATATATCAGTCATAATAAATTATTATTTAGTTACGAAGGAGCAAATGGTATCAAGACTGGCTTTACTAACGCATCTGGATTTAATATTGTTACTTCAATACAAAAAGATAACAAGCATGCCATAGCAGTTGTTATGGGAGGAAGCACAGGAAGTGTTAGAGACTATAATATGATCAAAGTTTTAAATAAATCATTTCCAAAATTATCTAAAACAATGAAATTACCGATAAAAAATCCATATAAAACAGAAAATGCAAACTATCTTCCTCAAATCAAAAGCAGAGTAGATAAAAATTCTTATTTCGATAAAATTAAATTAAAAGTTAATAGGATAATAAACCTAGTTCCATATAATTAAATCTTGATACAAAAAAATTATATAATATTTTACTTAGCCTTAAACCTACTTAACATCAAATCATGAGCAGCATTTACCTTTACAGCAAGATAATTACTTCCACCGTTATCAGGATGAATTTTTTTCATTAATCGTCGATAAGCTAACTCAATTTCATCGGCACTTGCATCAATACTTACTCCAAGTATTTCTGCTGCCTCATCTAAAGTATAAACTGAACTAGTACTTTTTCTTTGTGAATTATTTGTCTTATTTTTTTTTATAAAAAAAGAAATATTGCGGATCAAAAACGGTAAAAAATAAAATAACGAGCCAAGTACCTTGATTTTTGCAAAAAATAGTAACAAGGGAACAATAATTAAAATAAATAAATAGATCATTTAAACATCACACTCTTAAATATGAGATACATCGTATTCATAGTAAACTCAATCGATCAAGCTCTTCTAATACAGTATTACTAACATCGCCCTTAGAGTAAAGCCCAATATCTCGCGGTGTATCATTATTCTTTAAGTATCGCCAGCCCTGAAATGGTCTTTTTGGTATTCTTTGGGTTAAAAATAATTTATCAGACAAACCTATTACACAGATCTTTTTCTGCTCTTTTAATTCTAAATTAAACGAACCAATTATTTTTTGCCTAAGCGCAATCTTGCCAGCAATAACCCAATATATTGAACCTTCATCCGAATCAATTATTTCGTTTATTAATTTAGGAGTATTTCTTGTCGTAAAACACATTTTTAATAAGTGATCATCATTTGAATACAAGAGACCGTTTGATATTTGACGATTTATTAATATCTCAATATCCTTTATTCCAACAGCTAATTTTACAATATTAAATTTATCGATCGGTTCTTGCATAATTACTCTAGTAGATTGATATTTGCCTCCTAGCATCATTCTTAGAAGTATTTAAAAATCTCAACAAAAACTAGGAGAGCAATGATCAAATTAAATTATTGATAAAAGGTTTATTGCCATCGCCATTTGACAAGCGAAGCCGACTAGAAACATTAAAGTTCTCATCAAGGGAACAGCAATAATATGCATAACAAAATGAACTGCTCGTGCAAAAAAGTATATAGTTGCTGCAATTGCGGTGATATCAGTTCCAGTTCCCAAAATCGCAACCAAAATTGTTAAAGGTGCAAAAATAATTAAGTTCTCAACGGCATTCTTATGTGCGGCTTTAGAACGTTTAGCCCATTCTGCGTACTGTTTTGTAGCTTCATCGGGGTATAATAAAGCCGTTATTGGTCCAGCTTTAAAAATGGAATGAATAATTTGTGGAATCCACAATAAACCTGTCATTATTGTCGTTAGAATGAGCCAATAAAATTCTGTTGTTATGCTATCTATCATTTATTTAAAGCCCTCTGATGTATGTAAATATAGATAATTATAACACTTTAATTTCAAACAATAAAACTAAAAAATAAAAAAGAGCTTAAGTTGCAAAGATAAAATATGGTGCGGTCGAGAAGACTCGAACTTCCAAGGAGTTTCCTCCACAGCGACCTCAACGCTGCGCGTCTACCAATTCCGCCACGACCGCATAACATTAAAACAATTATATTAAATAATACAATTAATGCTAATATATATAATATTATTTTATAGTAAATCAGTTTAATAATTACAAAAGCAATTATCGGATGAAAAAAATTATTGAGTGGGCTAATAGCACAAATCTTACAGATTATGAAGTTGCCTGTAATATCATGGAAGAAAGAGTTAATAATATAATCAATAAAGATGCGAATGAATTAGTTTGGCTATTAGAGCACCCGTCTATATATACGGCTGGAACAAGCTCTAAGGATGAAGACTTAATTGAGAAAGATAGATTTCCTGTTTATAAGACTGGAAGAGGTGGCCAATATACTTACCACGGACCTGGACAAAGAATTGTTTATTTTATGTTAAACTTAGAAAATCATGAAAAAAATATAAGAGAATTTATAAATAAACTTGAACTTTTAATAATAAATACCCTTCATGATATTGGGGTAGAAGGATTTACTAGAAAAGATAGAATTGGTATTTGGGTTTACAATGAAAATAAAGAAGAAGAAAAAATAGCTGCCATAGGATTGAGAGTAAGAAAATGGATAAGCTACCATGGAATATCTATTAATATATCGCCTGACATTGATCATTTTAATAGTATTGTGCCATGCGGAATTTCAAGTTACGGAGTTACAAGTTTGCATAATTTAGGAAAAAAAGTTTCTATGCATGATTTTGATGCCTATTTGTATAAAAATTTTCTGGATATATTTTCAAAAGAAAATCAAACAATTGAGATGGTTAATAGAGCTAAATTTGATTAATGAGTTCTATATAAGTTAAAAAGTCCTTTTTTAAAAGCGTTTGTCGTTTAATCTTTTCATCATCTTTTCCCCATTTCTCTTCCTGCCAAGTATCATCGATATTTGCAATTTCCCAAGATTTTTCTGGATTGATATAATTATCTTTGCATGCCAATGTTATTAGACACGACCCTAGAATTTTTGTGCAGTTATGTATTAAAATATTCTCAATATCAGAGTAATTATTTAAAATCTTAGTTATACCAGAAATACTACTCTCTGGTTGCAAAACATATTGAATGCTATCTGTTTTGTTAAATTTATAACCATTAATTTTATAATGATAATCGACTATATGGTCCCAGTTTTCTCTTTGTCTTAAGTTCAATTCTTTTGGATGGCTAGCTCTATATAAAATCAGATCAGCCTTAAGAGTGTATATTATATTGCTAATAATTTCTTCCAATTCAGATTTATTAATATCTGTTGCAGCAAAACAAACTCTTGTAATAGGCATATTATTGTAATCTACGAACTTCTCCTGCGATTCCCATTCAACTAGTATTCTCTTAGCACAGTATAAAGAAGGCGAGACTAATATATTTTTCTTTGGTGTAAGAATTTCCCTTCCATCCAATAAAATTGTATATTGTCCATGCGTATTCTTAATAGAAACGTCTTTGTAGAATCTTTTGATATTACCAGCCAAATCAAAACCTCACTCTAATTAAAATATATCTTCTGGCATATAATCGTCATAATTTAAACCTAAATATTTAATAGTAGAAACAAAGTGTTTTGGAATCGGAGCGTCTATAGTTAAAATCTGTCCCGATAAACTTGGTATCAGAATAGACTTAGCATGCAAATGCATAAGATTATCTAATTCACTTGGAACAGAATAATCACTAAGTGAGTATTTTTCATCACCTAAAATAGGATTATTCATAGAAGATAGATGAACTCTTAATTGATGTTTCCTGCCAGTAATAGGCTGTAAATGTAACAATGAAAATGACTTTCCTGCAAAGTCTATAACCTTATACTTGGTAATAGCATGTTGTGTTTTATGTTTATCTCCAGGTTCATTATATTTCTTGGACCTCTCGTTAACCGGCAAATCAATCTTACCCATGCTATTATCAGGAACACCAAATACAATTGCCCAGTATATTTTTTTAACAGATCTATCTTTAAAGCAATTTGCATAAAAATTAGCTGATTTCCTATTTTTAGCTACTACTAAAATTCCTGTGGTATTTTTATCCAATCTATGAACTAGCTTATATCTATCTTCACCTTCTTTATCCCAAGTTGACAATAGTTTATCAATATGATTATCAATGCCCTGCCCCCCTTGAGTTGCAAGTCCATAAGGCTTATTCAAAACCATAATATTATTATCTTCAAATATGACTAATGATTTTATAAAGTTCTTTTGATTATCAGGTATCGACCTAACTAGAGAAATTGGGTTTATGTATTCTTCGTGAGGAGGTATTCTTATTTTTTGACCTTCAATGAGCCTTACATTTGCCTTTACACGAGAACCATCTATTCTAACTTGCCCTGATCTAATCAGTTTTTGAGCATGCACATAATTTATATCTTGTAGATTTTCAGAAATCCATCTATCAATCCTTAATCCTTCATCCTTAGAGCTAACATAAAAAAACTTAACATCTTTCATAGAATATAACTTTTCATAATATGCATAGCGAAAATTAGGGAACCAACAGACAATAAGACGGACAAGCTTATATATAGAAAAGAATAAAGATTTTCGCCTCTCCCAAACATTGAAACTGCATCTAATGAAAAAGTTGAAAAAGTTGTAAAACTTCCTAAAAAACCAACAAAAAGTAATAGTTTTAATTCATAAGAAAAGTTGATTTTCTGAGAAAAAACTTCAACTAAAGCTCCCATTAAAAAAGAACCAAGAACATTAATTAAGAGAGTACTCCAGGGAAAAGATGAACTGACAATTTTTAACATGAAAATATTTATTAAATACCTGCTAATAGCACCAAGAAAACCACCAAAACCAACTATCAGCAAACTTTTCATTACCTTTAATCCGTAAAATATACATAAGGCTCAAGGTTATAATAAAAGTTCAAAAACAATTATGCTATAGCATTCACATTGCCTTCGTCTTCAGCCTCAACTGTTTTTACTTGCACGGGGCCAGAATCTTTACCTTTTGCACTAACATCTCTATCTACAAACTCTATAACCGCCATCGGCGCAGAATCACCAAATCTAAAACCAGCTTTTATAATCCTTGTATATCCACCACTTCTGTTCAAATACCTTGGCCCAAGTGTATCAAACAATTTAGTAACTACAGTTTTATCACCTTGTAACTTTGAAACGGCCAACCTTCTTGCATGAAGACTTTCTTTTCTTGATAATGTAATAAGCTTTTCAACAATAGGTCTTAATTCCTTGGCTTTTGGCAATGTAGTAACAATTTGCTCATGCTTAAGTAGAGCAACAGCCATATTTGCAAACATTGCTTTCCTATGACTTGCCGTTCTATTTAATTTACGTCCTGATTTTCTATGACGCATTTAACTTCTCCTACTGTGTTTGTATTATTATATTATAATTAAAAAATTAAAAATGTTCTTCGTATCTTTTTGCTAATTCATCAATATTTTCAGGCGGCCAATTTGGTATATGCATACCTAAATGTAACCCCATTTGCGCGAGAACCTCTTTTATCTCATTTAAAGACTTACGTCCAAAATTAGGTGTTCTTAACATTTCAGATTCTGATTTTAAGATCAGATCACCAATATAAACAATATTATCATTTTTAAGGCAATTCGCTGATCTAACAGATAATTCTAATTCATCTACTTTTTTCAATAATGAAGGATTGAATGTTAATTCAGGGGTTTTATCTTCAACGACTGCTGCTACTGGTTCTTCAAAATTAACAAAAATATCTAGCTGATCCTGTAATACACGAGCTGCAAAAGCTACTGCGTCTTCAGGGCGAACAGAACCATCAGTTTCAACTATTAGGGTTAATTTATCATAATCCAATACTTGACCTTCACGGGTATTCTCAACATTATAAGAGACTCTTTTAACAGGAGAAAATAAACTATCAATAGGAATAAGCCCAATTGGTTCGTCTTCGCCCCTATTTTTCTCAGCAGAAACATACCCTCTGCCAGTTTTTGCAATGAACTCCATATGGATATCTGTACCTTTATCGAGAGTACAGATTACTATTTCGGGGTTTAAAACTTCAATATCAGCTGTTGTTTCAATATCAGCAGCTCTAATAACACATGGACCAGACTTACTAAGTGTCATCTTGACAGGATTTTCAGTCTGAACATTTACTGCAATATCTTTTATGTTCAATATTATATCCGTAACGTCTTCTCTAACACCTGCAATTGATGAAAACTCATGCAAAACTCCATCAATTTTTACTGATGTAATAGCGCTACCTTGAAGAGATGATAAAAGAACCCTTCTTAATGCATTACCTAGAGTTAGGGCAAAACCACGTTCTAATGGCTCTGCAACCAAATAAACAGTATTTTCATTACTATGGTCATCTTTAATTTCAAGCTTATTTGGCTTAATTAATTCCTGCCAGTTTTTTTCAATCACTTGTTACCTCTTGTATTTATTATCTACCAATAAATTAATGGTATAATTTTAAGTAAAGATATTTATTATTAAATACCAAAAAAAAATTTAAACTTTTAAATTTTTAAACTCTACGCCTTTTAGGAGGGCGACATCCATTATGTGGAATTGGTGTTACGTCTTTAATTGACGTAACAGTAAATCCTGTTGTTTGTAGAGATCTTAGGGCAGATTCCCTTCCTGATCCCGGTCCCTTAACCAACACTTCAACCGTTACCATGCCATGTTCCATTGCTTTTTTTGCAGCATCTTCAGCTGCTACCTGTGCTGCATATGGAGTAGACTTACGCGAACCCTTAAATCCCATACCACCAGCAGAAGACCATGATATTGCATTACCTTGAGCATCTGTAATTGTAACCATAGTATTATTATATGTAGCATTTACATGCACAACACCTGATGTAATATTTTTACGCTCTTTTTTACGAACTTTTGTTTTATCTATAGCCATAATTATTCTTTCAAAGTTATCTTATTTCTTTTTGCCTGCAATAGCTTTAGCTGGCCCTTTTCTAGTTCTTGCGTTGGTACTAGTTCTCTGACCTCTTACTGGTAAGCCTCTTCTATGCCTTAAACCTTTGTAACAACCTAAATCCATCATACCTTTTATATTCATAGAAACTTGACGTCTTAGGTCACCTTCAACAATATAGTCAGCATCAATAGCCTCACGGATTTGAATAACCTCTGAATCAGATAGCTGATTAACCCTTTTTGTAGTTTCAATATTTACTTTATTGCATATTTCTATAGCCTTAGCTGGTCCAATTCCATGGATACTTCTTAAAGCTATCAAAACACGTTTATTAGTCGGTATATTAACACCTGCAATACGAGCCACTGAACACACTCCCTTTTCAATTACTACCAAAAAATAAGACCGAACAACGATCGTATAATTAAATATTTAAATATATATTATATTAACTATTATCATTAACATAAATTGTAAAGCACTTCTGCAAATTAATATTATTAATTTAACCTTTTATTTAAAATACTAATAATATTTTCACTAACTTCATTAATTTCCATCATACCATCTACTGAAACAAAATCGGAATGCTTCTTGTAATAATCGATTAATGGCCTTGTTTGCTTATGATAAACGGACAGTCTTTTCTTTAAAGCGCTTTTGTTATCATCATCTCTTACGTTTTCAGAATTTTCTGCAGCTCTAGTTTCAATTCTACCTAATAAAATATTATCATCAACTGCAAGTTCTATAACAAGATCTAACTTCATTTTGTAATCAGACAGAACCTTCAATAACTCATCTGCCTGCAATATAGTTCTCGGGAATCCATCAAATATGATTCCTTTCTCGCTTTTATTATCAGCAATCTTTTGGGATATTATTTCTAAAATTAATTCGTCTGCTACAAGATCTCCTTTTGCAATAATATCTTTAACTTTTAAACCAATACTAGTTTTTGCGTCAACAGCTTCACGCAAAATATCTCCAGTAGAAAATTGAACAAAATTAAATGAATCTTTTATCATTAAAGCCTGCGTACCTTTTCCTGCTCCAGGAGGTCCTAATATAATAATATTCATCTAGCTCTCTTCCCACCTAAGCGTGATTTCTTTATTAACCCTTCGTACTGATGGGCTAATAAATGACTTTGAACCTGTGAAATCAAATCTATTGTAACGCTAACAATGATTAATAACGATGTTCCACCGAAGTAAAAAGGTACCGCTGCATAGGACATAAGTATTTCTGGAAGAATACAAACGGCAGCTAAATACAAAGCTCCTACACAAGTCACTCTAGTTAAAACATAATCTATATACTCCGCAGTTTTATCACCAGGTCGAATACCAGGTATAAAACCACCTTGTTTTTTTAAATTATCAGCTGTGTCTGTTGGATTAAATACTATAGCAGTATAGAAAAAAGCAAAAAATACTATACCTCCAATATACAAACTTAGGTAAAGAGGCTGCCCTCGTCCTAATAATGCTGTTACCGTACCCAACCAATCTGGTCCCTGCCCTGTACTAAAATTAGCTACAGTCATCGGTAATAAAAGCAAAGAAGAAGCAAATATCGGAGGAATAACACCTGCAGTATTTAACTTAAGAGGTAAATGCGAACTATCGCCGCCAACCATTTTATTTCCCTGTTGTCTTTTAGGATATTGAACCAGCAATCTTCTTTGCGCTCTTTCCATAAAAACAATAAAAGCAATTACTGCTATTGCCAATATGAAAATAGTTAATATTAACCAAGTTGATATCGCCCCTTGTCTACCTAACTCAAGCGTATTAATAATTGCCGACGGAAGCTCTGCAACAATACCAGAGAAAATTATCAATGAAATTCCATTGCCAATTCCTCTTGCTGTTACTTGTTCGCCTATCCACATCAAGAACATGACGCCTCCGACAAGAGTAATTACGGCTGATAATTTAAAGTATAAACCAGGATTTTCAACGATGTTACCCGCACCTTCTAAGCCAACTGATATACCATATGCCTGTAAAGTTGCTAAGAAAACGGTTCCGTATCTTGTATACTGATTGATTTGTTTTGCTCCACGCGCACCTTCTTTTTTTAATTGTTCAAGGTGAGGGGAAACTGCTACCATTAATTGCATAATTATTGCAGCTGAAATATATGGCATAATGTTTAATGCAAAAATAGCCATTCTTCCAACAGCACCACCAGCAAACATGTCAAACATGCCTATTATACCACTTTGATTCTGCTGAAATAGCTGGGCTAATGCGTCGGTGTTAATACCTGGCAACGGAATATATGTACCAAGTCTGTATATTAACAATATACCTAATGTAAATAATATTCTCTGCTTTAGGTCTTTAGCCTTAGCGAATGTTGAAAAATTTAGACCAGAAGCCAATTGTTCAGCGGCTGAAACCATTTAATATCTCCTAATAATACAATAAAAAACTATAATTTATTCTTATAGTTAATTATTTTTTATCATCGATTGTATCTTTATTTATAGTAGAAGTACCTAATAATTGAATTTTACCGCCACAATTTTCAATTATCTCGATAGCTCTTTTTGACGCTCCGGTAACTTCAAAAGTAACTTTAGACTTTAATTCACCTCTACCTAACAAACGTATTCCATTCTTTTCTTTAACAATTACACCCGCTTCAAGTAAGCTTTCAGTATTAATTGGCTTAGTAATATCTATTTTTCCACTATCAATAAAATCCTGGATTCTATCTAAATTTATAGCATTATATTCTTTTCTAAATATATTAACAAAGCCACGCTTAGGTAATCTTCTATGCAAAGGCATCTGACCGCCTTCAAATCCTTTTATAGCTACGCCAGAACGTGACTTTTGACCCTTCACGCCCCTACCAGCTGTTTTACCTTTTCCTGATCCAATACCTCTACCGACGCGTTTTTTTGTCGGCCTTGATCCAGGGTTATCTGCTAATTCATTAAGTTTCATTACCAACCTCAAATTTTATCTTATTTATCTTCAACTATTTTTACAAGATGTTGAATTTTTCTTATCATTCCTCTGGTAGATGGATTATCTTCTAAAGTCTTCCTAGATCTTATACCCCTCAAACCCAAACCAATTAAAGTTGCTTTTTGGTCAGCCGGTCTTCTAATTGGACTTCCAGTTTGTTCTACTGTTATCATTATTTTTTCTTTAGACATTTTAACCTACTTTATCAATTTCTGTTGATCCATCTCGTCTTCGAGAAACAATGTCACTAACTTTTAAACCTCTTCTAGCGGCAACTGTTCTTGGACTTTGCTCTTTTAACAATGCATCAAATGTTGCACGTATCATATTATATGGATTCGACGTTCCTTGAGACTTTGTCACGACATCCTGAACTCCTAAAGTTTCAAAGACAGCTCTCATTGGCCCTCCTGCTATAATACCTGTACCAGAAGGCGCAGCACGCAATATTACTTTGCCTGCACCATGTGAACCTTCAACATCATGATGTAAGGTACGACCTTCTCTTAAAGGAACTCTTATTATAGAACGCTTTGCATCGTCTGTAGCTTTTTTAATTGCCTCAGGAACTTCTTTTGCCTTACCATGACCATAACCCACTCTTCCTTTTTGATCACCGATAACCACTAAAGCAGCAAAACCAAATCTTCTTCCGCCTTTAACAACTTTAGCAACACGATTAATATGCACTAATCTATCAATAAATTCACTATCTTTTTCATCTTTTGATTTTACAGGACTACGAGCCATTTTTTTTCCTTTTAAAATTCTAAGCCGCTATTACGTGCGGCCTCTGCTAACGCTTTTACGCGACCATGAAATAAATATGGCCCTCTATCAAATACTACCTTCTCAATTCCAGCTTTTTTACCTCTTTCGGCTATAAGCTTTCCAATGTTTTCAGCTGCAGTTTTATCAGAACCTTTTTCAGATCTTAAATCTTTCTCTAAAGTTGATGCAGATGCCAAAGTAATCCCATTTTTATCATCAATTATTTGGGCATAAATATTTTTTGATGACCGAAAAACACTAAGCCTACACTTATCGCCAGACCTATTCTTAATAGCTCTTCGTACTCTTAATTTTCTCTTTAATTCTGTTTTAAATCTTCCACTCATATCAATGCCTTTATTTTTTCTTACCTTCTTTACGGAATACAAATTCACCCTGATATCTAACACCCTTACCTTTATAAGGTTCTGGTGGTCTATATCTTCTAATTTCAGCGGCTGTCTGACCAACTAATTGTTTATTAATACCCTCTACAGTGATTTCAGTAGGCTTAACGCAATTAATCGTTACTTCTTTTGGAATTTCATATTTAACGTCATGACTAAATCCAAGAGCTAATTGTAATATATTTCCTTGAACTTGCGCACGGTAACCGACACCTTGAATTTCTAGCGTCTTTTTATAACCATCAGTGACACCAACGATTAAATTGCTAACAAGAGTTCTAGTTAACCCCCACATTGAACGACTACGCTTACCTAAATCTTTTGGTATAACATTAATTTCATTATCACTAATTTCCAGATTAACATCACTTACCAATTCAGTGCTAAGAGTACCCTTTGGCCCAACAATACTAAGGATGTTGCCCTCCAGAGTAGCATTTACACCACCTGGTATTGTAATTTGTTTTTTTCCAATTCTTGACATCAATAAAATTCCTAAATTTATAACTTTAAAATACCTTACAAAGTACTTCACCACCAACATTTTCTTCTCTAGCATTAACATCAGACATAACGCCTTTAGATGTTGATAATATTGAAATTCCTAAGCCATTAAATACACGTGGTAGATTATCTACAGATGAATAAACTCTTCTTCCTGGTTTTGAGACTTTTTCTATATTTTTAATAACAGGTGTACCTTCATGGTACTTAAGCTCTATTTCAAATACAGGAAAATCACCCTCTTGCTCAACTCTAGCATAACCCCTAATGTATCCCTCTGATTCTAAAACGTCCAAAACTCTTTGACGTAATTTAGATGCCGGAGTTACAACATTAGATTTATTACGCATCAAAGCGTTTCTAATACGTGTCAGCATATCTGCTAATGGATCTGTCATCATAATATAATTACCTTACCAACTTGATTTTACCATTCCTGGAATTTGCCCTTGCGCAGTCAAATCACGCAAAGCTATTCTAGAAATACCTAATTTCCTATAAAAACCTCTCGGCCTTCCTGAAACAACACAACGATTTCTTATTCTATTCGCAGCTGAATTTCTTGGAAGTTTAGCCAATTTAAGCCTGGCTGAAAATCTTTCTTCCATAGTTAATGACTTATCAGAAGCCATATTCTTTAACGCTATTCTTTTAGAAGCATATTTTGCAACTAGTAAAGTACGTTTTTTATTTCTTTCTACTGAGCTAACCTTAGCCATTATTCACCTCTATAATTAATAAAATCAATTCCTAAAAGGAAAATTAAGTTCTCTAAGTAAGGCTTTGGCCTCATCATCAGTATTTGCCGTAGTGCAAATGATAACATCCATACCCCTAATAGATTCAACTTTGTCGTAATTAATTTCAGGAAATATTATATGCTCTTTAATTCCTAGAGCATAATTACCATTTCCGTCAAAACTCTTAACACTTAAACCTCTAAAATCTCTTACTCTAGGCAGAGCAATTGTAATTAACCTATCTATAAATTCATACATTCTTATTTTTCTTAATGTTACTTTTGTTCCCACAGCCATACCTTCACGTAATTTAAAGTTAGCTATAGACTTTTTAGCTTTAGTGATTACAGGCTTCTGACCTGAAATAGCTTCTAGTTCCTCAACCGCTAGATTAATTTTTTTTGAATCAGCTGCAGCCTCCCCAACACCCATATTTATTACAATTTTATCAAGACGTGGTACTTGCATAGAATTTGTATATTTAAATTCTTCTGTTAACTTATCAACGATAGTTGATTCG